>Ga0184623_10000021_pt1 | contig 54734 bp, 55 predicted proteins | sample PLM1_100_b1_FD_133138 | JGI IMG/M metagenome (GOLD analysis project Ga0184623, IMG submission 133138) | Groundwater sediment microbial communities from an aquifer in East River, Colorado, USA - PLM1_100_b1 | ecosystem: Environmental > Terrestrial > Soil > Riparian zone | place: USA: East River... | reverse complement strand
GTTATGTGGTGGTGCTACTCGTACGAGATGGCGTTGAGGACGTTGAGCCGCGCCGCCCGGATCGCCGGCAGCACCGCCGCGACCACCCCGATGATCGCCCCGAGCACGACGTACCCGGACATCAGCGCCCACGGGAACGCCAGCTCCGTGATGCCCTCGCCCTTGAGTGCCTGGACGACGGCCGCGCCGAGCCCGGCCCCGACCACGATGCCGAGCAGCGCACCGAAGAGCGAGATCACCACCGACTCGACCGTGATCATCCGCATGGTCTGCGACCGGCGCAGACCCACGGCCCGGAGCAGGCCCAGCTCGCGGGTCCGCTCGATCACCGACAGCGCGAGCGTGTTGATGATGCCCAGGACCGCGATGACCATGGCCAGCGCGAGCAGGATCTGGATCATCCGCAGGATCGTGTCGAAGAAGCTGGTGGTCTGCTTCACGAAGGCGCTCTGGTCCTGTACGACCACCTCAGGGCTGTCCTTCAGCAGGGTGTCCACCTGGGACTCGACCGACGAGACGCTGGCACCGGGATCGAGCTGGATGAACGCCTGGTTCGGCGCGTCCTTCCGGAAGTTCTTCGTGACCGTGTCCGGCAGCAGGAAGCCGTTGGCGGTGTCGCCCTTCTTGTAGATGCCCGAGACGGTGAAGGTCTGCTCCTCACCCCGGCTGAACTGGATCGGCACGGTGCTGCCGAGCGACAGCTTCCAGTCCTTCGCCGTCTTGTCGTCGACCACGACCTGGTTGTCGCTGAGCGCGTCCATGCTGCCGCTCTTCGGCTGGAGACCGAGCACCTCCCGCACGGAGGAGAGGTTGTTCACCGCCGCGGCGAAGGTACCCTTGCCGTCGACGCGCGCCGGCTCGTAGTAGAAGGCGGCGACCTCCTTCACCCCCGGGACCTGCTCGGCCTTGGCCACCACCGTCTTGTCGAACGTCGGCGGGAGCGGGCCGTTCTGCTGGCCGGCGATGATCAGCTCCGCCTTGAGCTGCGTACTGACGGCCTTGTCGATGCTCTTGGTCGCCGACGAGAAGACCGTGCTCATGCCGGTGACCAGCGCGACGCTGATCATCAACGCGGCTGCGGTCACCGCAGTGCGCCGCGGGTTGCGTGCCGAGTTGAGCCGGCCCAGTTTCCCCGGTACCGACCAGGAGAAGATCCGGCCCAGCAGCGAGACGATCGGGCGGCTGATGATCGGCGTCAGGAGCGCCACGCCGATGAACGAGACGAGTACGCCGCCGAGGATCAGCCAGAGCGTCGTGGTGCCGCTGCCGGCCCCGCTCAGCCCGAACCCGAGCACCACGGCACCGATCGCGAATACGGCCGCGCCGATGGTCGTGACCGTGGTGAGCGGCTTGTCGGGCGTCGCCGCGTCCCGCATCGCCGCCACTGGCGGGATCCGGGAGGCGCGCAGTGCCGGGAAGATCGCCGCGATCAGCGTGACTCCCAGGCCGACGACGAACGCCGCGATGATCGCGATGGGCGGCACGCCGACGGCCAGGTCGATCTTGCTCCCGCCGGTGTTGCCGAGGACCCAGGCCAGCAACGCGCCGACCCCGACGCCCGCGAGCAGGCCGACCACCGAGGCGATCAGGCCGATCACCGTCGCCTCGACGAGAACCGAGTTGATCACCTGACGCCGGCTCGCCCCGATCGCCCGGAACAGCGCGAGCTCCCGGGTGCGCTGCGCCACCAACATCGAGAACGTGTTGAGGATCAGGAAGACGCCAACGAAGAGCGCGACGAAGGCGAAGCCGAGCAGGACGTAGTTGAAGAACGACAGCCCTTCCTTGATGTCCGCGGACTGGGCCTCGTTCACCTCGTCCCGCGTCTTCACCTGGAAGTCGCTACCGAGCGCCGCCTCGACGTTCTTCTTCAGCGCGGTCTGGCTGACCCCGTCCTTCGCCCGGATGTCGATCTGGGTGTAGACGTCCTTCTCACCGAGTAACAGCTCCTGGGCGACCGGCATGGTGAACGACACGACCTGCGCGCCGCCGAGGGTGTCCCGGTTGCCGCTGTAGCCGTAGATGCCCGCCAGCTTGAACGTCTTCTTGGGTTGCAGAGTCAGGACGCTGACCTCGTCGCCGACCTTGACCTTCGCCGACTTCGCGGTCGCGGCGTCCAAGGCGATCTCGTCCGGCGCTTCCGGTCCCTTGCCCTCTCGGAGCTGGACGAGACTGTCCTCGCCGGTCCACGCCGCCCCGAACTGCGGCGGGCCGAAGCCGCCGCCCATGACCTTGCCGTTCTTCCCGATCAGGCGGGCGCCTTCGGTGAACACGCCGGGGGAGACCGTCTTGACCCCCGGCGCCGCCTCGATCTTCGCCACGGTCGCAGCCGGGATGTTGGCCGGCAGCGGCTGGACGCCGTCCTGCTCCTCGAGCTTGGGCTTGCCGGTGACCTGGACGTCGATGCTGTCGTTGATACCGGCGAACAGGTTGTCGAACGACTTACCGAGGCTGTCGGTCAGGACGAAGGTGCCCGAGACGAACATGACGCCGAGCACCACCGCCAGCGCCGACAGCATCAGCCTGAGCTTGCGTGAGAGCAAGCTCTTGAGGGTTGCCCTGATCATCAGACGCCACCGTGCAGCGTGTCGAGGCTCTTCATCTTGTCCAGCACAGCCTCGGCCGTGGGCTCGAACATCTCGCCCACGACCTTGCCGTCAGCGAGGAACACCACGCGGTCGGCGTACGAGGCGGCGTTCGGGTCGTGGGTGACCATCACGATGGTCTGGCCGAAGTCCTTCACCGAGTTCTGCAGGAACTGCAGCACGTCGGCGCCCGAACGGGAGTCCAGGTTGCCGGTCGGCTCGTCCGCGAAGATGACGTCCGGCTTGCTCGCCAGCGCCCGCGCGCACGCCACGCGCTGCTGCTGGCCGCCGGAGAGCTGGGTCGGGCGGTGCGAGAGCCGGTCGCCGAGACCGACCGTCTTCACCACCAGATCCAGCCAGTCCTTGTCCGGCTTGCGGCCGCCGATCGCCAGCGGGAGCGTGATGTTCTCTTCCGCGGTCAGCGTCGGGAGCAGGTTGAACTGCTGGAAGATGAAGCCCAGCTTGTTACGGCGCAGCTCGGTCAGGCCCCGGTCGCCAAGCGTGGTGACCTGCGTGTCGCCGATCCAGACGTCGCCGCGGGAGACCGAGTCGAGCCCGGCCAGGCAATGCATCAGCGTCGACTTGCCCGATCCGGACGGGCCCATGATCGCCGTGTAGTGCCCCCGTTGGAAGTCCACGCTCACCCCTGCGAGAGCGTCGACCCTGGTGTCCTCGCTGGTGCCGTACACCTTCCACACGTCTACCGCCCGAGCGGCCACGCTCGTATCGGTCACGGTTGTCGTCACTGCACTCTCCATAATCGTGGTCGGGACTGCCCACCGCAGTCTCGCTCACCAACCTAGGGAGTGCGCCAGCGGATTTCGTCGTCGAAGCGAAGGGGTTGTCGGTACGACTATCGGTGGAGAGCGGGGTCCGGGCAATCACCCAGAGACTTAGGCGCCAGGGCGGATGAGACCACTCTCATACGCGAGGACGACCGCCTGCACCCGGTCACGCAGGCCCAACTTCGTGAGCACGTGGCCGACGTGCGTCTTGACCGTCGTCTCGCTGACGAACAGCTCCCGGGCGATCTCGGCGTTGGAGAAGCCCCGCGCGATGTGCACGAGCACCTCCTGCTCACGATCCGTGAGCGCGTCAAGGGCGGCCGGCGGAGTGGCGTTCGGGTCCGGGAGGCGGTCGGCGAACTTGTCGAGGAGCCGGCGCAGTATCCGCGGCGACACCACGGCCTCACCGGCAGCCACGGTGCGGATCGCCTCGATCAGATCCTCCGCGGGCACGTCCTTGGACAGGAAACCGCTTGCGCCGGACCGCAGCGCCCCGACGACATACTCGTCCAGCTCGAACGTCGTGAGGATCAGCACCCGCACCGGCAGGCCCGCGTCGACGATCGCCTTCGTAGCCGCCACCCCGTCCATCCGCGGCATGCGGATGTCCATGAGCACGACGTCCGGTAGCAGCCGGCGGGCCAGGTCGACGGCCTCCACACCGTCACCAGCCTCACCGACGACCGCGAGGTCGGGCTCGGAGCCGAGCACCATCCGGAAGCCGGTGCGCAGCAACGGCTGGTCATCCACGAGCATGACCCGGATGGCCGGGGCAGGGTCAGTCACTGTGTCTCCTGTTCACTGCGCGCGCTCGACTCACCTGTTGGCGTCGGGGCTTGGATCAAGGGGGATGCTCGCGGCGACCGAGTAGCCACCGCCACGGCGAGGCCCGGTGCGCAGGGTGCCACCGTACAGCGAGATGCGTTCCCGCATGCCGACCAGGCCATGACCGGTATGTCCGTTGGCACCGGGCTCACCGCGGCCGTTGTCCTCGACGTCGAGCAGCAGCCGGTCGGGCCGGAACTCCACCCGCACCTCCGCTGATGCGGGTCCGGCGTGCTTGAGGGCGTTCGTAAGGCCCTCCTGCACGATCCGGAAGATGGTCAGGTCGACGCCCGAGTCCAGCGGCCGCGGCTGCCCGACGACCCGCAACTGGACGTTCAGCCCAGCGTCGCGGACCTGGGCGACCAGCGACTCCAGGCCGGCCACACCGGGCTGGGGCTGCAGCGAGGCGTCCGTCTCGTCGTCGCGGCGAAGCACGTCCAGCAGCCGGCGCATCTCCCGCAGGGTGGCGCGGCCGGTGGCCTCGATCGTGCTCAACGCCTCGTCGGCGGCGGCCGGATCGCGGCCCAGGGTGCGACGCGCGCCCGTGGCCAGCACACCCATGACGCTGATGTGGTGGGCGACGACGTCGTGCAGCTCGCGGGCGATCCGGCGCCGCTCCTCCAGCACCGCCTCGCGGGCGGCCGCCTCCCGGTTCTCCTCCGCGGTGCGGGCCCGCTCCTCCAGCGCGTCGACGTACGCGCGGCGGGTGAAGACGGTACGGCCGATGAAGAAGCAGACCAGCAGGGTCAGTGCGTTGGAGAACCAGAGGCCGAGGCTGGTGTCCGGACCGAACGCGATCACCAGCGCTGTCGCCAGCCCGACCGTCACACCGGCGGCGACCGCCTGCCGCAACGGCAGCAGCGCGGCGGCGGTGTAGACGACGACCAGCAGCGCCACGCCCTCGGTAAGGGTCTTCAGGTCCAGCGCGGCGCCAGCCAGCATGACGGCGCTCAGCCCCACCACTGACGCCCACGGCCGTCGCCGCCGGATCGCGACCGGCACCACGCCGGCCACCGCGACCACGGCTACCAGCGGCAGCGACTGACCGTCGAGGTACTCGAACCCGCCGGGGCTGATTGCGGAGACGAACAGTACGAGGATGCCGACAGCCAGCAGCGTGTCGGCTGCGGTCGGATGGGCGCGGAGCCAGCCGCGACCAGGCGTGTGGATCGGCATGGCTCAAACTTATCGACCGCAACTCATTTTCTCTCAGCACGCCGGCTGATCCTGCTGTCGTGCCCAAGGAGGAGCCGGCGGCGCGGCTCTCCACCACACCGACAACCGCTGGTCAGACGGCGTGTCTTACCCCTGCCGGCAGGCGGGGATCAGTCTTCGGCGGCGGGGCTTCCGGCGGGCTCCTCGGCTGGCGACGGGATGGCCTCCGGGAACGGCGGCGGGGTGCCACCGAACTCGGGACACAGCGCCTGGTGATCACACCAGCCACAGAGCTTGCTGCGGTTCGGGCGGAAGTCCTGCGCGCTCGTGGCGCGGTCGATCGCGGCCCAGATGGCCTGCACGGTGCGCTCGAACCGGATCAGCTCGTCGATGTCGGGCGCGTAGTCGAGCACCTCGCGGTCGCCGAGGTAGAGCAGCCGCAGCTGGCGCGGGACGACGCCCCGGGTGCGCCAGATCACCAGCGCGTAGAACTTGAGCTGGAACAGCGCCTTGCCTTCGAACGCCTCGCGCGGCGCGGCGCCGGTCTTGTAGTCGACGACGCGGATGTCGCCGGTAGGCGCCACGTCGAGCCGGTCGACGAAGCCGCGCAGCCGCAGCCCGGACTCCAGCACGACCTCGACCAGCTGCTCGCGCTCGGCGGGCGCGAGCCGGTTCGGGTCTTCCAAGGCGAAGTAGCCGTCGAGCATCGCCACCGCCGACTCCAGCCACGGCCTGACCTGCTCGGGCGTCTCGAACAGCTCGGCGAGCGCGGGCTCGGCCTCCAGCAGCCGCTCCCACTCCGGGCCCACCATGGACGCCGCGGCGTCCAGCGTGCGCTGGCCGGGGGCGAGGTCGAAGAGGCGCTCGAGCACCGCGTGGACCAGCGTGCCCCGGGTGGCCGCCTGGGTGGGCCGCTGCGGCAGCCGGTCGATGCTGCGGAACCGGTAGAGCAGCGGGCACGTCTTGAAGTCGCTGGCCCGCGACGGCGACAGCGAGCCGATGACAGGCAGGAGCGGGCGGGGGCCGGGATCGCCCGCGGCACAGGGAGAGGCAATGCCGGGAGCGGGCTGGGCGGTCATGGCAAAAGGCTAGGGGACACGTACGACAGCCCGCCGCCCGCCCGTTGGAGCGTCCGCCGATAGGAACGGCCAGCGCCCTCTTGGTGGACGCACTTATCCACAGGCACGGCCGGCGGGCCGCCGGTGCTACGTCCGGTCCCCGTAGCATCGACGTATGGAAGACAACCGGCCCTCGGCGCCGACTGGGGGCCGCGGCCTGCGGATCGGACGGATCCTGGGCATCCCGGTCTACGTGTCGGCCACCTGGCTCGTGATCGCCGCCGTCATCGTCGTCGGCTACGCCCCGCTGGTGTCGCTACGCCTCCCTGAGCTGTCCAGCCTGGCCGCGTACGCCACGGCCGCTGTCTTCGTCGTGCTCCTCTTCGCGTCCGTGCTGCTCCACGAGCTGGGCCATGCGCTGGTCGCCAAGCAGCAGGGCATCGGCGTCCGCGCCATGACGCTGTGGATGCTGGGCGGCTACACCGAGATGGAGCGCGAGCCGCGCACGCCGGCCGGGGAGTTCCTCGTGGCGCTCGCCGGTCCGGTCGTGTCGCTGGTCCTCGGCCTCGCCGGGCTGGCCGGCGTCGTCACGCTTGAGAGCGGCGTCGCCCGCGAACTCGCCATCCAGGTCGCGTTGAGCAACCTGTCCGTCGCCGTCTTCAACGTCCTGCCCGGCCTGCCGCTGGACGGCGGGAGCCTCGTCCGGGCCGCCGTGTGGAAGGTCGGCGGCAACCGGCACGCCGGCACGATCGCCGCCGGCCACTCCGGGCGGGTCGTCGCGGTCCTCGTCATCGTCTTTGGCCTGGCGCTCAGCCTCACTGACGTCCTCGGCAGCGTCGGGCTGATCTTCACCGTGATGGTCGGCGTCTTTCTCTGGTTCGGCGCCACCCAGTCGGTGCGCGCCGGCACACTCGCCCGCCGGCTGCCGCTGCTTGACGCCCGCCGGCTCGCCCGCCCCTGCCTCACCGTCCCGCCCGACCTGCCGCTCGCCGAGGCACTGCGCCGCGCGCAGGAAGTCGGCGCCCGTAGTCTCGTGGTGGTCGACCCCGACGGTACGGCCACCGGCGTCGTCGCCGAGCACGCCGCAACCGCCGTCCCGCCGGAGCGCCGGCCGTGGGTGCCGGTGTCGGCCGTCGCGCGCACCCTCGAACCAGGCATGATCGTCCACGCCGACCTCACCGGCGAAGGACTCATCAACGCGCTGCGGACGAATCCGCGCACCGAATACCTCGTCAGCGAAGCCGACCGCGTCGTCGGAGTGCTGGTCACCACCGACGTCGCCGAAACACTCGATCCCAAGGGAAGCACTCGATGACTGTTGCCGGAGCCGGGGCGCACACCGCCGACCCCGCGGCTGGCGAACCCACCGTGACCGACGAGCCGGCGGGCCGTACCCGCCGTGGACCGTTCGCCGCCGGCGACCGCGTCCAGCTCACCGACCCCAAAGGCCGGCTGCACACGGTGGTACTCGAACCCGGCAAGGCGTTCCACACCCACCGCGGCGCGCTCGCCCACGACGACCTGATCGGGCGGCCCGAGGGCGTGGTTGTCAGCTCGACCGCCGGCACCCTCTACCTGGCGCTGCGGCCGCTGCTCTCGGACTTCGTCCTCTCGATGCCGCGCGGTGCCCAGGTCATCTACCCGAAGGACGCCGCCCAGATCGTCGCGATGGGCGACATCTTCCCTGGCGCGCGGGTCCTAGAGGCCGGCGCCGGCTCGGGCGCGCTGACCTGCTCGCTGCTGCGCGCGGTCGGCGACCACGGCCGGGTCCACTCGTTCGAGCGGCGCGAGGACTTCGCCGAGATCGCCCAAGCCAACGTCGAGCGGTTCTTCAACGGCCCGCACCCGGCCTGGTCGATCACCGTCGGTGATGTCGCCGACGCCGAGGTGGGCGAGGTAGACCGGGTCATCCTCGACATGCTGGCCCCGTGGGAGGCGCTGCCGACGGTTGCCAAGTCCCTGATCCCCGGCGGCGTCTTCGTGGCCTATGTCGCCACCACCACCCAGCTCTCCGCGATCGTCGAGGCCCTGCGTGAGTACGGCGGCTTCACCGAGCCCCGCTCGTGGGAGTGTCTGGTCCGCGACTGGCACGTGGACGGGCTCGCCGTCCGCCCCGACCATCGGATGGTGGCGCACACGGCGTTCCTCGTGTCCAGCCGCCGGCTCGCCGAAGGGGTCGTAGCGCCACGCCGTCAGCGCAAGCCGTCCAAGGGCGCCGAAGCGTACGCTGCCCTGCGCGCCAGCGGACGCCCCACCAGCAGCAGCGATGTCCGCGGCCAGGTCAACGGTGCCGCGGTCGAGGGGGAAGCGTGATGTTCGGTCCGAAGCGCGGCCCCGAGCCCAGCCAGGAGTTCGTCTTCCCGGACTGGTCGCCCTACACCGACCTGGCCGAAGCGGCCGGCGCCTACTTCCGTGACCCCGAGGTCGCCATGGAGGCCCTGAACGGCGCGCTCGGCGACGGCACCGTGCTCGGCTTCACCCTGGAACGGATGGTCTCCGACGACGGCATGGTCTGGCAGGAAGCCGCCGTCTGCGATGGCACCCGCATCATCCTGTGGCACGGCGAGGACGTGCCCGACGAGGAATACCCGGGCGGCGCCATGACCTCCGCGATCCGCACGGTGCCGCTGTCACGGGTCACCGAGATCGGGTACCGGCAGCTGCTGGTCCGCCAGGATGACGGCGCCCTGCGGGTCCACGGGGTGGACGTCTACATCCTGCTGGAGTCGCTCGACGAGGCCGGGCAGACCGGGCGCGACGGCGAGACCACGCTGGTCATCCGGCACGACGCGATCCGCCTCGGCAAGACGATGGAGGCTGGCGGGCAGGGCCAGATGCGCCGGCTCACGGACTTCGCGCACCTGGTCGCGCGCGTCGCCGGGGTGCCGGTCGACCAATGAGCATGGTGAGTCGGGCGCGGCTAAGGCCGCGCCCGTGGCCGGCGAACTAGGGCAGCAGAGCCTGCGCCTGCGGGCCGGCCACCGGCGCGCCATCACTCGCCCGCTGCACGTGGATGCACTCGCCGGGGCACTCCTTGGCCGAATCGATCACGTCCAGCCGCAGGTTCTCCGGCACCTCGACCTGCCCGCCGGCCTCGGTGAGCAGCTCGCCGTCGGCGCCCTTGACGTAGGCCAGCCCGTCGATGTCGAACTCGAAGACCTCGGGCGCATACTGCACGCACAGCCCATCGCCGGTGCAGAGATCCTGGTCGATCCAGACCTTCAGCGGCTCAGTCATGCATTCCAGCCTAGGCGCGGCGCCTCGAACGACAACAGGGAGGGCCACCGATTCAGGCAGGAAGTGTGAGAGCGGACATGTATGCACCGCAAGGCGTCCTCGCACCCGTTAATGTTGAGGGCACCGGTTCCCCGGGGGAGGTGGGCGCTCATGAGCACGAACCGAGACGACGCAGCAGGTCGCGCCGCGCGGTACGAGAAGGAGGTCCACGACCTCACCGCCCAGGTGAACTTCCTGCAAGAGGAAGTCTCCCTGTTGCGGCGAAAGTTGACCGAGGGGCCACGCCACGTGCGCACCCTCGAAGAGCGGCTTGCGGCAGCGCAGGCCAGCGTCGCCAAACTGGGTGACCAGAACGAGAAGCTGGTCAGCACCCTGCGCGAGGCGCGCGAACAGATCCTCACGCTCAAGGAAGAGATAGACAGGCTGGCGCAGCCGCCCAGCGGCTACGGCGTCTTCTTCGAGCGGCACGACGACGGCACGGTCGACGTCTTCACCGGCGGCCGGAAGCTGCGCGTCGCGGTTTCACCCTCCGTCGAGGGCGAGACGCTGCGACGCGGCCAGGAGGTCATGCTCAACGACGCCCTCAACGTCGTGCTGGCCCTCGGGTTCGAGCGGGCCGGTGAGGTCGTGATGCTCAAGGAGATCCTCGACGGCGGTGATCGCGCCCTGGTGCTGTCCCGCGCCGACGAGGAGCGGGTGGTGCACCTGGCGGACAGCCTCCAGGACACCACGCTCCGTGCGGGCGACGCGCTGCTGCTCGAGCCCCGCTCGGCGTATGCCTACGAGCGGATCCCCAAGTCCGAGGTCGAGGAGCTGGTCCTCGAAGAGGTCCCGGACATCGACTACACCGCGATCGGTGGACTTGGCTCGCAGATCGAGATGATCCGCGACGCCGTCGAGCTGCCGTTCCTCCACGCCGAACTGTTCCGTGAGCACCAGCTCCGGCCGCCGAAGGGTGTGCTGCTCTACGGCCCGCCCGGCTGCGGCAAGACGCTCATCGCGAAGGCGGTGGCGAACTCCCTCGCCAAGAAGGTCGCCGAGTTCCGGGGTGAGGACGGCACCAAGCACGCCAAGTCCTACTTCCTGAACATCAAGGGCCCGGAGCTGCTCAACAAGTACGTCGGCGAGACCGAGCGGCACATCCGGCTGATCTTCCAGCGTGCGAGGGAGAAGGCCTCCGAGGGCACACCGGTCATCGTGTTCTTCGACGAGATGGACTCCATCTTCCGCACCCGCGGTTCCGGGGTCTCCTCCGACGTCGAGAACACGATCGTGCCCCAGCTCCTCAGCGAGATCGACGGCGTGGAGGGGCTGGAGAACGTCATCGTCATCGGCGCCTCCAACCGGGAGGACATGATCGACCCGGCCATCCTGCGGCCGGGCCGGCTGGACGTGAAGATCAAGATCGAGCGTCCGGACGCCGAGGCGGCACGCGACATCTTCTCGAAGTACATCACCACGAGCATCCCGATCCACGACGACGACCTCGCCGAGAACGCCGGCTCCCGGCAGGCGTGCGTCGACGCGATGATCCAGGCCACGGTGGAACGCATGTACACCGAGACCGAGGAGAACCGGTTCCTGGAGGTCACCTACGCCAACGGTGACAAGGAGGTCCTGTACTTCAAGGACTTCAACTCCGGCGCCATGATCCAGAACATCGTCGACCGGGCGAAGAAGATGGCGATCAAGTCCTTCCTCACCACCGGCAACAAGGGCGTCCGTATGCAGCACCTCATGGACTCCTGCGTCGACGAGTTCCGCGAGAACGAGGACCTGCCCAACACCACCAACCCCGACGACTGGGCGCGGATCTCGGGCAAGAAGGGCGAGCGGATCGTTTACATCCGCACGCTGGTCTCCGGCAAGGGCCCCGAGGCGGGTCGTTCCATCGACACCGTCACCAACACGGGCCAGTACCTCTGATCACCGACCACGGCGCGGCTCGTCCCCTCGGGGCCGAGCCGCGCCGGCACGTCGGGGTACGTAGGGTGAGAGCATGAGCGAGCGCAGCGAGCGAATCATGAGCATTGTGTGTTCTGGAGCCTCATGCGCGCCCGCAGCGAAGCGAGGACGGGCATGAGTGTTCGACGGATCATGGGCACCGAGGTCGAGTACGGCATTTCGGTGCCGGGACAGCCCGGTGCAAACCCGATGGTGACCTCGTCCCAGATCGTCAACGCCTACGGCGCGCGGCCCGAACTCACCCGCAACGGCCGCGCCCGCTGGGACTACGAGGAGGAGTCGCCGCTGCGCGACGCCCGCGGCTTCACCTTCGGCGGCGCCCTCTACGACCCGGCCGAGGCGCTCGCCGACGAGGACCTGGGCCTCGCGAACGTGATCCTCACCAACGGCGCCCGGCTCTACGTCGACCACGCGCACCCCGAGTACTCAACGCCCGAGGTCACCAACCCGCGCGACATCGTCCTGTGGGACAAGGCGGGGGAGCGGGTCATGGCCGAGGCCGCCCGCCGCGCGGCGACGGTCCCCGGTAGCGCGCCGATCAACCTGTACAAGAACAACACCGACAACAAGGGTGCCTCCTACGGCGCGCACGAGAACTACCTCATGCCGCGGGAAACGCCGTTCAACGACATCGTCACCCACCTGACGCCGTTCTTCGTCACCCGGCAGGTCATGTGTGGCGCCGGGCGGGTCGGCGTCGGCCAGGACGGCTCGGGCACCGGGTTCCAGATCAGCCAGCGCGCCGACTTCTTCGAGGTCGAGGTAGGGCTGGAGACCACGCTCAAGCGGCCGATCATCAACACCCGCGACGAGCCGCACGCCGACGCGGAGAAGTACCGCCGGCTCCACGTCATCATCGGTGACGCGAACCTGTCGGAGATCTCGACCTACCTCAAGCTCGGTACGACATCGCTGGTCCTGGCGATGATCGAGGCCCGCTGGCTCACTCCCGACCTGATGCTCTCGGACCCGGTCGGCGACCTGCGCGCCGTTTCCCACGACGCCGCCCTGCAGTACAAGGTGTCGCTGCGGGACGGCCGCCGCATGACCGCGGTGGAGCTTCAGGAGGTCTACTGCGAGCGGGCCCAGGCATTCGTCGAGGACCGGTACGGCGCCGACGTCGACCCAGCCACCCGCGACGTGCTGGAGCGGTGGGTGTCCGTACTGGAACGGCTGCGCCGCGACCCGATGCTCTGCGCCCGCGAGCTGGACTGGGTCGCCAAGCTGCGCCTACTGGAGGGCTTCCGGGACCGCGACGGGCTCGGCTGGGACTCGCCCCGGCTCCAGCTCGTCGACCTGCAGTACTCCGACGTGCGGCCGGAGAAGGGCCTTTACCACCGTCTCGTCGGGCGCGGCGCGATGGAGACCCTGGTCAGCGAGGATGAGATAGTGGCGGCCATCAAGTCGCCGCCGGTCGACACGAGGGCCTACTTCCGGGGCCGGTGCCTGGCGAAGTACACCCGCGAGGTCGTCGCTGCGAGCTGGGACTCGGTCATCTTCGACATCGGCCGGGAGTCGCTCGTACGGGTGCCGATGCTGGAGCCCGAGCGGGGCACGAAGGCGCACGTCGGCGGCCTGCTCGACCGCAGCGACACCGCCACCGAGCTGATCGACGCGATCACCGGTCGCCGCTAATCCCGCACCTCTGTCGAGTTGTGGAGTTTCGAGGGTCGGGCAGGCCCGAGAACCCTCGAAACTCCACCACTCAACGGTCGGCGGAGCGCCGTCAGACTTCCTTGATGCAGAGGAACCTCGACGCCGGCAGGCCGTCGCTGTCCTCGATGTAGTGCGTCAGGCCGGGCACCTTCTCGCAGGCGGCCTGGGTGGGCTTACGGGCGAGTACCTTCCCGCCGGCCGTCGGCGCGGAGCACGGCACCGCGTCGAACGTCGTCTCACCCGAGAGCTTGCCGACGCACTCGCCTGGTCCGGCGATACCCGGGCCGTCCGCCAGGCAGATCGCGTCCTGCTTCGGCAGCGCGATCTGGAGGAACCGCACCGCGGGCGCGGTACAGCCAGCCGGCGTTGTGGCCCTGGCCACGACACGCTCGTAGACCTTCGGGTCGGTGCAGGCGACCTCGGTGTACTCCCGGCTGTTGCCGACGATCGGGCCGGCTCCGACGCAGTCGCCGGCTACGAACACCCCGCCGCCCTGACCGGGCTCGCCCTCGTGCTTGTCGGTGGTGCTGCGGACGCAGGCGATCGTGCCGGCCTCGTGCAGCAGAAGGTCCGACTGGGGCGGGCAGGTCTGCCCGTCCTTCTCGGTGCCCGGGAAGGTCTTGATGACCTTGCCGATCGTCTCGTCGGCGGAGCAGGAGGATCCCAGGTACTGATCCGGGACGTTCGCCGGCTTGACGCAGTCGCCTTCCTTGAGCTCAGAGATGCTTTTCGCGAACTGCTCAGCCTTCTCGGCGGCCGGCTTGAGGGCGAGCACCACCAGCGTGCCGCCGATGCCACAAACAGCCAGCAGCCCGACGACGACGAGCGCGACGATCAGGCCGACTTTGCTCTTCTTCTGCACCGGCGGCGCGGCCGGGTAGCCGGGCGGCCCCGGCGGGAAGGGTGATTGGCTCGGGTCGGGGCTGGGCGGCTGGTTTGTCACGAGTTTTTCTCCGTCTTGAGGACGCGCTTGTGTCCGCTTGGAGCCAACGTATTGGAGTCAACGTAGCCCCAGGCCACAAGTGCTGGGCGTGGTTTCCCTCCCGCGCCGCACCGCATGGGCGCTGTCTCTCAGCGTCGCCGAGTTCAGCGGAGTTTCTGGAGGCAGACGACCCTCGTGTTCGGCAGCCCGCTGGGATCCTCGACGTAGTGGGTCTGCCCGGGCACGCCCTGGCAGGCCGCCGCGGTGGCGACGCGCTTGAGCGCCCGCGCCCGCGCCGCCGGGTCGCCGCACGGGATGGCCTCGAACGTCACCGGTGGCCGCTGGGGATCGCCCATGCATTCGCCGTCGGACGCCATGCCGACGCCGTCGCCGAGGCACAACACGCGGGCGGCGCCGTTGGCCAGCGTGGCGAAGCGGACCGCCGGCGCTGGGCACTCCGCGACCGTGGCGACCCGGGCGATCACCGTCTCGAACTCCGTCGGCCCGCCGCATGGCACCTCGCTCACGCCGGTGGGGGCGTCGGCGGCGACACAGTCACCGGCGCGGTAGACGCCGCCACCGCGGCCGGGGTCGCTCGGGTGGTCGCCGGAGGCCCGCCGGAGGCAGAGCACCTGGTCGGGCTGGGTGGCGAAGAAGTCGGTCGGATCGGTGCAGGCCTCGGTCGCGGACGGTGGCCCGTCGACGACGGCGATCACGCGGCCGCGTACCCGGTGGTCCTGGCACGAGATGCCGACGAAGAGGTCCGCCTTGCCGGGACGTGGCCGGACGCAGTCGCCGACCCGCAATGGGCCGCCACCGCCCCTGTCCTGCGCGTTCGCCGTCGAGTTGCGGTCCCGGCCGGGCAGTACGCCCAGCCCGATGGCGAGGACCCCGGCGAGGACGAGCTGCGGGACGACGATCGCCAGAACGATGAGCAGCGTCGACCTGCGACGGGCGCGGCGGCTGCGGGGCGGGGGTGCGTGTCGGCTCTGTCGGCTCTGTCGGCTCGGACGGCGCCGGTCGGACGCCGCGCCACGGGCCGTGGACGGCAACGGTGGCTCAGTCAACCTGGTCGCTCCTGTAGTGGACGTTCACCGTCTCGGTCTGCCCCCGGGCCGCCGATGAAGGCGTTCCGTTACCCAACGATCACACCGCGCAGTGGTAACGGCACGGCGATATCTGGGCGGATTGTCAGACCGGCGAGGTACCGTCGATAGTCACCGGACCAAAGGGAGTGCCATGACCACGAGAGACAGCGGCGGCCAGGCGCAGACCGGCCGTAACCGCGAAGAGACCGACGAAGCTCCCGCGCCCGAGGCGAACCCTGAGGTCGCCGAACGGCAGGAGAAGTTGACCGAGGACGTCGACGCGATGCTGGACGAGATCGACTCGGTCCTTGAAGAGAACGCCGAAGAGTTTGTGCGCGGGTATGTACAGAAAGGCGGCGAGTGAGACTCTTGTCTCATTAGTGAATTAGATGCCGATCGCTGCCCTGAGCCGCCCAGGCTCGGGGCAGCGACGCATCTCCTTCGCCGCGTGGCACCTACCCGAGCACGTCAGCCACGAACACCTCACAGGTAAGGTCGAGGCACCCTGTGTTCGACCGCAGCGGCTGCACTGCGCCGGAGTCCATCCGGCGATGCGCCCACGCGGCGAGCGATCGTCTACCTGAGAGGAACCACGTGGCAGCGGGTCTTGGTCACTCTGGGCGTCTCCCGCATGAGTTCACCACTCCGGGTAGCTCCTCTTTCACGGAGTTCCTGAACGCGACGGCGCCCGAAATGCTGCCTGGACGGCGGCCGCTCCCGCCGGGCAGCGCCGCCGACCTGGCCCCGCACGGCACCACGATCGTCGCCGCCAACTTCGACGGCGGCGTCGTGATGGCCGGCGACCGCCGGGCGACGATGGGCAACATGATCGCCAGCCGCGACATGCAGAAGGTGTTCCCGGCCGACGTCTACTCCTGCGTCGGGATCGCCGGCGCGGCCGGTATCGCGATCGAACTGGTCCGGCTGTTCGTCGTGGAGCTGGAGCACTACGAGAAGATCGAGGGCACCTCGCTGTCGCTGGACGGCAAGGCCAACCGCCTCGCCACGATGATCCGCGGCAACCTCGGCGCCGCCATGCAGGGCCTCGCCGTCGTCCCCCTGTTCGCCGGCTTCGATCTCGACGCCGCGGAGGAGTCCGACGCCGGCCGCATCTTCAGCTACGACGTCACCGGCGGCCGTTACGAGGAGCACCAGTTCCACTCGGTCGGCTCCGGCTCGATCTTCGCCAAGGCCGCGCTCAAGAAGCGGTACCGCCCCGGCGCCTCCGGCGACGAGACCATCCGGCTCCTCGTCGAAGCGCTTTACGACGCCGCCGACGAGGACTCCGCAACCGGCGGCCCCGACCTGACACGCGGCATCTACCCGGTGGTCATGATTGTCGACGCCGACGGCGTGCGCCGGCTCAGCGACACAGACACGGCCTCGGTGGTCGCCAACGTCGTCGAGGCCCGGATGGCCAACCCCGGCGGCTGATCGTCGCCCAACGAACCCTGCCCGCCCCACCGACCGAGGAGAGCCGACCACCGTGGCCATGCAGTTCTACGCCTCGCCCGAGCAGGTCATGCGCGACCGCTCGGAGTACGCCCGCAAGGGCATCGCGCGCGGCCGCAGCGTCGTCGTGTTCACCTACTCCGGCGGCGTCCTGCTGGTCGCCGAGAACGCGTCCACGGCGCTCCACAAGGTGAGCGAGATCTACGACCGGATCGCGTTCGCCGCCGTCGGCCGGTACAACGAGTTCGAGAACCTGCGGGTGGCCGGCGTCCGTCTGGCCGACCTCCGCGGCTACTCCTACGATCGTCGCGACGTCACCGGCCGCGGCCTGGCCAACGCCTACGCGCAGACCCTCGGCTCGATCTTCACCGAGCAGTCGAAGCCGTTCGAGGTGGAGATCTGCGTCGCCGAGGTCGGCGAGACGCCCGAGCAGGACGAGCTGTACCGGCTGACCTACGACGGCTCCGTCGGCGACGAGCCCGGCTACGTCGCGATGGGCGGCCAGTCCGAGGCCATCGCCACGGTGCTGCGCAAGGGCCACCGCACCGACCTCAGCCTCACCGACGCGCTCGCCCTGGCCATGTCTGCGCTGGGCAGTGTCGGTGGTGAGAACGGCAAGCCGCGGACGCTGTCGGCCACCCAGTTGGAGGTCGCGGTCCTGGAGCGCACCAGGCCAGGCCGCGCGTTCCGGCGCATCGTCGGCGCCGCGCTGGAGCGGCTCGTCGCCGAGTCGACGCCCGCGGCTGCGGAGCCCGACAAGCCCGAGAAGAGCACTGACAAGTCATGAGCGGCGAACGGATCGGCTAGCACAGTGAGCCGGCGGCCGGACCTCTACATCTCCTGCGATGTAGAGGCTGACGGTCCGATCCCCGGGCCGTACTCGATGGCGAGCCTCGGCGCGGTCGTGGCCGGGACGTTCGACGGCGACACGTTCACCGCCGCCGATCCGGACGCGCAGACGTTCTACCGCGAGTTGCGCCCGATCAGCGACGAGTACGTCCCCGAAGCGACGGCCGTCTCGGGTCTCGACCGTGACCGGCTGGTACGCGAGGGCGCCGATCCGGCCGTCGCGATGGCCGACTTCGCCACGTGGGTCGAGGCCGCGGCCGGCGACGCGAAGCCGGTGTTCGTCGCGTACCCGCTGGGGTTCGACTGGATGTTCGTCTACTGGTACCTGCTGCGGTTCGCCGGCCGGAGCCCGTTCGGCCACTCGTCGGGCCTCGATCTCAAGACTCTCTACGCGGTCAAGGCGGGCGTGCCGATCGGCAAGGCCGTCAAGGGCTCCATGCCCCGCCACCTGCGATCCCGTCGCCAGCACACACACCACGCCCTTGACGATGCTGCCGAGCAGGCCGACCTGTTCGTGAATCTGATGCGCTGGAACGGTCACCGAGATAACTGAACGTTCCGGGTCCGTGAACGCCGGGTTGCCCGGTGCGCGTCGCCCGAGCCGGCTAGTGTCATTACATGGAGCGGCGGATCTTCGGTCTGGAGACCGAATATGGTGTCACGTGCACCTTCCGAGGGCAGCGACGGCTGTCCCCGGACGAGGTCGCGCGGTACCTCTTCCGGCGTGTCGTCTCGTGGGGCAGGTCCAGCAACGTCTTCCTCCGCAACGGCGCTCGGCTCTACCTCGACGTCGGCTCACACCCGGAGTACGCGACACCGGAGTGCGACTCGGTCGACGATCTGGTCGTCCACGACCGCGCTGGCGAGCGGATCCTCGAAGGCCTGCTGGTCGACGCCGAGCGGCGGCTCCGCGACGAGGGCATCGCCGGCGACATCTACCTGTTCAAGAACAACACCGACTCGGCGGGCAACTCCTACGGCTGCCACGAGAACTACCTGGTGAGCCGGCACGGCGAGTTCGCGCGGCTGGCCGACATCCTCATCCCGTTCCTGGTCACGCGCCAGCTGATCTGCGGCGCCGGCAAGGTGCTGCAGACCCCGCGCGGCGCGGTGTACTGCCTCTCGCAGCGCGCCGAGCACATCTGGGAGGGCGTGTCCTCGGCGACCACCCGGTCCCGGCCGATCATCAACACCCGCGACGAGCCGCACGCCGACGCCGAACGGTTCCGGCGCCTGCACGTCATCGTCGGCGACTCCAACATGAGCGAGGTCACCACGCTGCTCAAGGTCGGCACCGCCGACCTGGTGCTGCGGATGATCGAAGCCGGCGTGGTGATGCGCGACATGACGCTGGAGAACCCGATCCGGGCGATCCGCGAGGTGTCCCATGACGTCACCGGCCAGCGCAAGATACGGCTCGCCACCGGGCGCGAGACGTCCGCGCTGGAGATCCAGCAGGAGTACCACTCAAAGGCCAGCGAGTTCGTCGACCGGCACGGCGGGGGAGCGGTCGCCCAGCGCGTCGTCGAACTGTGGGGGCGGGTGCTCAAGGCCGTCGACACCGATGATCTGACCACCGTCGAGCGTGAGGTCGACTGGGTCACCAAGCTCCGGCTCATCGAGCGCTACCGGCAGCGCCACAACCTGCCGCTGTCGCACCCACGCGTCGCCCAACTCGACCTCGCCTACCACGACATCCGGCGCGGCCGCGGGCTCTTCTCGCTCATGGAGAAGCGCGGCACCGTCGACCGGATCAGCCGCGATCTCGACGTGTTCTCGGCGAAGTCGATCCCGCCGCAGACCACCCGGGCGCGCCTGCGCGGCGAGTTCATCCGCCGGGCCCAGGAACGCCGCCGCGACTTCACCGTCGACTGGGTGCACCTGAAGCTGAACGACCAGGCGCAGCGCACCGTCCTGTGCAAGGATCCGTTCCGCTCGGTAGACGAGCGCGTCGACAGGCTCATCGCCAGCATGTGAAAGGAACCACCCCGGTGACCGATCACGAGCCCGGGTCGCCACAGGAACCGCCTGCCCGGCACGGCGTCTTCGGCCCGCCGCGGATTACTCGCGCCGAACGGATCCGCCGCGACATCGAGCGCGGCCGCAACAGCCCGATCCCGACGTGGATGCTGGCGGTCACACTTGGCGTGCTCGTCGCGGCGTGGGTGCTCTGGATCGTCCTCGGCTGAGCCGCGCCAACCACCGCCCGCACACCCGCCTGCCCGCACACCCGCCCGCCTGCCTGCCCAACTGCCCGTGGGACAAAACGGACTTGCGGGGTATCCGTGGCTACGGGCGCCCGGTTTAGGCACGGGAACCCCGCAAGTCCGTTTGGGGTCGGGCGGCAGGTTACGGGCCGCGCGGCCGGTACGGCGGGTTCCGGCGGTGGGGCGGGTTCCGGCGGTGGGGCGGGTTCCGGCGGTAGGGCGGGTTCCGGCGGTAGGGGCGGTACGGCGGGTTCCGGCGGGCGGTGGGGCGCCCTGCGTCAGGCGAGCAGTGCCGCGGCGTGGCGACCTGCGGCGGCCGACGCGAGGAAATAAGCATGGTCGACGTCGAGACCGCGTCCCATCGTGGAGAGGCGTACCGGCGACGCGCGTAGTGCCGCGTCCAGCCCGTCACCCGGCACGTGGACGATGCGATGCCGGCCGGCAAGCGGTGCGAGATCAGCCTCGACGGACGCCGCCAGCGGCCCCGGTAGTTCGGCAGGAACGACCAGGTCGGCGGGGGCCAGCGCGACTCGCCCGTACGCGGTGAGCGAGTGGTGCGAGACGCCACGGTGCCGTTCGCGCGGATCGGCGTCGGACAGCCGCAGCGCCCCGACCGGCCGCCCGCCAAGGGCCGCGACGGCGTTCACGGCCTCGCCAGCGGCCACCCCGGAGAAGCCCCACGGCGTACCCGTGCCAAGGTTGCCGGGGCCCTGGCAGACGATCGCCACGTCGGCGCCGAGTACCCAGCGGGCGGCGAGCAGCCCCGTATGCAGCGTGACGGCCTCCAGGTCGCCGCCCAGCGCCTGCCCGACGGTGATTGTGCCGGCCAGCCGGTCCGCCAGCTCGCTGACCGCGCGGGAGAACCAGATCGGTAGTGCTCCGCCGTCGGTCATCACGTACACCACGCGGGCGGCCGGACGGTCGGCGAGCAGGCCGGCGAGGATCGCGGGCAGGGCCGAGTGCAGGTCCGCGACGACCACCGGCATGCCCTCCAGCGACGTGGCGGCGGCGATCGTGGCGTGGTGCGGGGAGTCCTGCTCGTCGACGCCGAGCACCACGGCCTGCATCGGCGTGTACCGGGCCTTCACCAGGTGGCCGGGGCCGCTGGGGTCGGGCGGGAGCCGATCGGGGACGGCCACGACCAGCGCGTACCCGCCGGTGCCGAGGCCCATCGCCAGCGCGGTGGTGTTGAGCAGCACGTTGTCGCCCGGCTTGGGCTCGCCGACGAGCGCCGGATAAGCCAACGCGCGTCCAGCTTCACCGTCGATCTCGACGTCCAGCTCGACGGCGCCGGACCAGCGGCGGCGCTCTCCGGTCACGGTCCCTGTCCGCCAACGAATCACCGGGACACCGTAGCTGTCGGACCTTCCTGGCAAGCTGGCGACATGACCGCTGACGAACGCCCCGAACCACCCCTGCACGGCGACGAACGCGCCACCCTCACCGGCTTCCTCGATTTCCAGCGGGCGACACTCGCGTGGAAATGCTCAGGCCTCACCGACGAGCAGCTGAAGGAGCGGGCCATCCCACCGTCCACGCTCTCGCTGCTGGGGCTCGTCCGGCACATGGCCGATGTCGAGCGCAGCTGGTTCCGCCGGTGCCTCGCCGGTACGGACGCGCCGCCGCTGTTCTACTCCGACGGCGACCGGGACGGCGAATTCGACAACGTCGACACCGCGGACGTCGCCGCCGCGTTCGCCACGTGGGAGGCGGAGTGTGGGTTCGCCCTGGAGGCCGTCGCGGCGGCGCCGACGCTGGACGTCAGCGGCAAGGGCCGCGACCGGACATACTCGTTGCGGTGGATCCTGGCCCACATGATCGAGGAGTACGCGCGCCACAACGGCCACGCTGACCTGCTCCGTCAGCGTCTCGACGGCGCCACCGGGGAGTAGCCCGCCCCCGCAACTTCGTGACGCGTGGGCTAGCGTCATGTCTCGTGTCCCGTCGACGCACCGAACGCCTCGTCAACCTGGTGATCTGCCTGCTCTCCACGCGCCGCTACCTCACCGCGGCGCAGGTGGCGCGCATCGTCCCCGGGTACGAGCACGATGAGGACGATCCCAAAGCGCACGAGGCGTTCCAGCGGATGTTCGAGCGGGACAAGGCCGAACTGCGTGACCTGGGCGTTCCGCTGGAAACCGGCACGACCAGCGTGTTCGACGCAGAGCCCGGTTACCGGATCGCCCGGCGCGACTACGCCCTGCCCGAGATCCATCTGGAACCGGACGAGGCGGCGGCGGTCGGCCTGGCGGCGCGGCTGTGGCAGCACGCCGGGCTGGCGTCGTCGGCATCGTCCGGCCTGCTGAAACTACGGGCCGGCGGTATCGACGTCGACCCGCACGCCACGCTCGGCATCGAGCCGGTGGTCAACGCGGAGCCCGCGCTGGAGGCGATGTTCGCCGCCATCCACGAGCGCCGCACCGTCCGCTTCGACTACCGCACCCCACGCGACGACGCGCCGGCCCGCCGGCACCTCCAGCCATGGGGCGCGGTGTCGTGGCGCGGCCGCTGGTATGTCGTCGGGCACGACACCGACCGCGACGCGACCCGCTGCTTCCGGCTGTCCCGGGTGGTCGGCACGGTCGCGCAGTTCGGTCGGTCCAACGCGTACACGCCGCCGGAGGGCGTGAACCTGCTCGACCACGTCGCCACCTACGCCGATTCGCCCGAGCGCCGGGGAAAGGCCAGGGTGCGCGTCCGCACCGGGTCCGGCGCCGGCCTGCGCCGCTGGGCCCACAGCGTGGAGCCCGACGGCGAGGGCTGGGAGGTGCTGACGCTCGGCTACCAGGACCCGGACTCCCTCGCGGCGCGGCTCGCCGGCTACGGCTCGGCCGTCGTCGCACTCGATCCGCCCGAGGTGCGCGACGCGGTGATCCGTCGCCTGAAGGCCATCGCGGAGGAGCGCCCGGCGCAGGACCGCACCACGTCTGCGAACGTTGAGGTGGGCTCGTGAGCACCACCGACCGGCTCTCCCGGCTTCTGGCGCTGGTGCCGTACCTGCTGGCCCGCCCCGGCATCCGCATCGCCGACGCGGCCGAGGACCTCGGTGTCACCGAGAAGCAACTCCGGGACGACCTGCAACTGCTGTTCGTCTGCGGCCTGCCCGGGTACGGGCCCGGCGACCTTATCGACATGTCGCTCGACGACGACACCGTCACGATCACGTATGACGCCGGCATGGACCGGCCCCTGCGCCTCGCCGCGGACGAAGCGGTGGCCTTGGTGGTGGCGTTGCGCTCGCTGGCCGAGGTCCCTGGGCTCACCACGGGCGACGTCGTGGAGCGCGCGCTGGCGAAGCTGGAGTCCGCGGCCGGGGACGCCGCCGGTGCGGCCGGGCGCGTCGAGGTCCGCAGCTTCTACAGCGACGAGACGACGATGCGCGCGGTGAGCGGCGCCCTGGAGCGCGGCCACGCCCTGCACCTCACGTACTACACGGCCGGCCGGGACGCCACGACGGAACGCGTGGTCGACCCGATGCGGCTGCTGCTGGTGTCCGGCCAGTCGTACCTGGAGGCGTGGTGCCGGCGCGCCGAGGCCGTACGCCGCTTCCGGCTCGACCGCATCGACGCCCTCACCGAACTCGACGAGCCGTCGGCGCCGCCGGCGCAGGCTACGAAGGCGGACGTCCGCGACGGAGTCTTCCAGCCGTCCGGCGACCACCCGCTGGTGACGCTGCGGGTGGGACGGGCTTCGCGGTGGATCACCGAGTACTACCCGTGCGAGGACGTCCGCGAGGAGCCGGGCGGCCGATGGCTGGTGGAGCTGCGCGCCAGCGACCTGGCCTGGGCCCGCCGGCTGGTGATGGGGCTGGGCTCGGACGCCGAGGTCGTGGCGCCGCGCGAGCTGGCCGGTCAGATCCGGGCGGAGGCCGCGGCGGCACTGGCGGCGTACGGCCCGCCTGATTCCCGCCCCCGAGGGCCGGGGCTAGAGTCTGCGGTGTGACCATCCCTGCCTGGATCGCGATCGGCGTCGTCGTCTTCGGCCTCGTCCTCCTCGTCGTCGTGCTGTTGCGCCTGCGCGGCCGGATCGGCCCGTTCAAGGCGGCCACCAGCCGGCTCCAGGAGCAGGCTGATCAGGTCGAAGAACTGCAGAAACGGCTCGAACAGCTCCAACCACGCATCGACGAGGTCGCGAGCAAGGTGGAGCACACGAAGGCGAAACTTCCGAGCCGCTAGCCGTACCCGGTATCCCTTGGGTGCGCCGCCTGCGGCAGCCCGTACGATGAGGAAGTCCCCGAACTGAGAGGTACCTCATGGGCACGCTGAAGCCGTGGCACATCATCGTGCTTGTTGTCCTCCTGCTCCTGCTCTTCGGCGCCAAGCGGCTCCCCGATGCCGCCCGTTCGCTCGGGCGTTCGCTGCGGATCTTCAAGGCCGAGACGAAGAATCTGATGGACGACGACGTCAAGGGCAAGGCGGAGGCGCAGACCACGAACCGTGTGATCACGCCCGAGATCCCGGACGACCAGGCGTCGCCGCTGCCGAAGGTCGAGCCGGTCGAGCAGCGCCGCGACGAGCGCTGAGCCGCCGGGCGCCTGATCGGCTGACCTGGTGAGTCCCCTCCTGCGCCGCGGCGCCAACCGAGAACGCCAGCGGCGGGCCGCCGACGGCTCGATGACGCTGGTCGAGCACCTGCTCGAACTCCGTGACCGGCTGTTCAAGGCATCGCTGGCGCTCGTCCTCGGCATGGCCATCGGCCTGTTCTTCGCGGTGCCGGTCCTGGAGTTCCTGACCCACCCGTACTGCTCCAAGCTGCCGACGATCGACACGGACAAGTGCAAGTTCGTCACGCAGTCGCCGATCGACTACTGGCTCCTGCGGCTGAAGATCGGCCTCTACCTCGGCATGATCTTCTCGTCGCCGATCTGGCTGTACCAGCTCTGGTCGTTCATCACGCCGGGCCTGCACCGCAACGAGAAGCGCTGGTCGTACTCGTTCGTGGCGGTCGCCGTGCCGCTGTTCGTGGCCGGCGCCGTCCTGGCCAACTTCGTGGTCGCCAAGGGCCTTCAGTTCCTCATGCCGGGCAAGGATTCGCCGTACACGCTGGACCTCGGCCTCGTCGGCTACATCGACTTCGTCACCGGCATGCTGCTGATCTTCGGGGTGGCGTTCGAGTTTCCGCTGGTCGTCTTCATGCTCAACCTGGCCGGTGTGGTGAGTGCCCGGCGCCTCCTCGGCTGGTGGCGCATCGCGGTGTTCCTCATCTTCTGCTTCACCGCCGTCGTCACGCCCACCCCCGATCCGTTCGGCATGACGGCGCTGGCCGTCCCGATGTGCGCCCTGTACTTCGCCGCCGTCGGTGCCTCCTTCCTGAACGAGAAGCGCCGGGCCAAGGCTGCGCTCGCCTCGGAGCACGAGGCGATCCACGACGACGAGGCGTCCGCGCTGGAGTACGAGGTCGAGCCGGTGGACGCACCTACGCCCGTGGACGGCGCCGAGCGCGACAAGCGAGCCTTCGAAGACACCCCCTAATGGCCGGGACGATCGCGGTCCTGGCCAACCGCACCGCCGGGAAGGGCCGTAGCGCGCACCTGCTCGACGGCGTGCTGGCGCGGCTCGGCCCCGGCGCCACGCTGCTGGACGCCCACGACGCGGAGTCCGCGCTGGCAGCGGCCAGTACGGCGGTCCGCGATGGCGTTGACGCGCTGGTGGCGTTCGGCGGCGACGGCACCGTGCACGTCGCCGTGCAGGTCGTCGCCGGGACGTCCACGCCGCTCGGCATCGTCCCGGCGGGCACCGGGAACGACTTCGCGGACGCCGTCGGCGTGCCGGCCGACCCGTTCGCCGCCGCCGATGCCATCGTGGCTGGCGAGATCCGCGAAGTCGACGCCGTCCGGGCCACCGCCGGCAACGGCACCGAGCGGTGGTGGAGCACGATCCTCTGCGCCGGCTTCGACTCGGCGGTGAACGAGCGCGCCAACCGGATGCGGTGGCCGCGCGGTCCGCGCCGGTACGACGTGGCGATCCTGACGGAACTGTTCCGGTTGGCGCCGCGCGAATTCACCCTGGACCTTGACGGCGAGCGGTGGACCGGGCCGGCCGTGCTGGTGGCCGTCGGCAACAGCCCAAGCTACGGCGGCGGCATGCGAATGTGCCCCGGCGCCGACCCGGCCGACGGGCTGCTGGACGTCACGATCGTCGGGCCGGTAAGCCGGACGACCTTGATCCGGGTGAAGCCGCGCCTCTACGACGGCACGCACGTCGACCATCCGCAGGTGACCACGCGGCGGGCGGGCGCGGTGACGCTGGCTGCCGAGGGCACGGTGGCCTACGCCGACGGCGAGCCTCTGGCCGCGCTCCCGGTCAGCATGGTGTGCGTGCCCGGCGCGCTGCGGATCCTGGTTCCCCGCTGACGGATCAGCCCGCCGGTTCGGCGACGGCGGCTTCGCGCCTGGCGTCGCTGGGCTGCCCGATCAGGCCGCCGACCGCCGCCGCGGTGAAGAACATGAGGATGCCGTAGATCGCGGCCGGGACGGCCATTTCCGTGCTGTCCAGCAGCCCGGGGCTGAGCGCGATCGTGATGGCCAGCGTGCTGTTGTGGATCCCGATCTCCATCGACGACGCGATGGCCTGCTTCTGCGCGACCCGGAACAGCCGTGGCACGAGATAGCCGGTGCCCAGGCTGATCAGGCTGAACAGCACCGCGATCAGCCCGACCGCGCTGATGTTCTCCAGCAGGATCTCGTGCTCTTGCGTGACCGCGCCGATGATCACGCCGACAAGCACCAGCACCGACAGCACCTTCACGGGACCGCTCATCCGGAAGGCGAACCGAGGGAAGCGGTGCCGGACCAGCATCCCGATCGCCACCGGGATCAGCACGATGGCGAACACCTGGGCGATCTTGTCGATCTGGAGCCCGAGCGTGTTGGCTCCGCCGACGAAGTAGGCCAGCGAGACGTTGACGATGATCGGCAGGGTGAAGACGGCGAGCACCGAGTTGATCGCCGTGAGCGTGACGTTCAGCGCGACGTCGCCGCCAGACAGGTGGCTGTAGAGGTTGGCCGTGGTGCCGCCGGGGGACGCCGCGAGCAGCATCATGCCGGCCGCCAGTAGCGGTGGCAGGTCGAACGCGAGCACCAGCCCGAAGCAGACCAGCGGCAGCACGACGACCTGGCAGGCGAGCGCGATGATCACCGCCTTGGGCCAGGCGAGGACGCGGTGGAAGTCCGCGAGGGTGAGGCCCAGCCCGAGGCCGAGCATGATGATGCCGAGCGCGAGGGGTAACAGGACCAGTGCCATGGCCGAGAATTGTGACAGAAGTTACTGTCGCGTTTCATGGTTTCCGCAGGCTGGGATCGTGCCGCGGCGGACATGAGCCACGGCCGCTTATTCGGGTCACACCGTTCCCGTAACCTGGAGTGCATGACCACCCCCGCCGAGCGGTACACCGCGGCCCGCCGGCGGGCCGCCTACCCGGCGTTCGCCGACTTCACCATCGAGCTGGACTTCACGCTCGACGATTTCCAGGTCGAGGCGTGCCATGCGCTGGAGGACGGGTCTGGGGTGCTGGTTGCCGCGCCGACGGGCGCCGGCAAGACCGTGGTGGGAGAGTTCGCGGTTCACCTGGCGCTGCGGCAGGGGCGGAAGTGCTTCTACACGACGCCGATCAAAGCGCTGTCGAACCAGAAGTACAACGACCTGGTCAGCCGGTACGGCACCGCGAGTGTCGGGCTGCTCACCGGCGACAACGCGATCAACGGCGACGCCCCGGTGGTCGTGATGACCACCGAGGTGCTGCGCAACATGCTGTACGCGAGTTCCTCGACGCTCGAGGGCCTCGGCTACGTCGTGATGGACGAGGTGCACTACCTCGCCGATCGGTTCCGCGGCGCGGTCTGGGAGGAGGTGATCATCCACCTTCCCGAGTCGGTGGCGCTCGTCTCCCTCTCGGCGACGGTCAGCAACGCCGAGGAATTCGCGGACTGGCTCGTCACGGTCCGGGGTCACACCGCGGTCGTCGTGTCCGAGCACCGGCCCGTCCCGCTGTGGCAGCACATGCTCGTCGGCAAGCGGATGTTCGACCTGTTCTCTTCCAAGAGCGACGCCGCGAACCGCGAAGTCGACCCGGAGCTGCTCCGCCACACCCGTGACATCGTGCGCCGGCTGGAGCCGGTGCGCCGCGGTCCGCGTGGCCCGCGCCACCGCGGGCTGGTGCCGAGCCGGCCGGACGTCATCGAGCGTCTGGACCGCGAGGGGCTGCTCCCGGCCATCACCTTCATCTTCAGCCGCGCCGGCTGCGACGCCGCCGTCCAGCAATGCCTCCGGGCGGGGCTCCGGCTCACCGGCCCCGAGGAGCGCGACCAGATCCGCAAGATCGCCGAGTCCCGCACCGGCGACCTCGCCACCGAGGACCTGCAGATCCTGGGGTACTGGGAGTGGCTCGACGGGCTCCAGCGGGGCATCGCCGCTCACCACGCCGGCATGCTGCCGGTGTTCAAGGAGGTCGTCGAGGAGCTGTTCGTCCGCGGCCTCGTGAAGGCGGTCTTCGCCACCGAGACGCTGGCGCTGGGCATCAACATGCCAGCCCGTTCGGTCGTGCTGGAGAAGCTGGTCAAGTTCAACGGCGAGGCGCACGTCGACCTGACGCCGGGGGAGTACACCCAGCTCACGGGGCGTGCCGGTCGCCGGGGCATCGACATCGAGGGCCACGCCGTCGTCGTGTGGTCGCCCGATATCGATCCGCGCCACGTGGCGGGCCTAGCGTCCACCCGTACGTACCCGCTGCGATCGAGCTTCCGGCCGTCGTACAACATGGCGGTCAACCTGGTCGCCACCGTCGGCCGTGAGCGGGCGCGCGAGCTGCTGGAGACCTCGTTCGCGCAGTTCCAGGCCGACCGCGCCGTCGTCGGCCTGGCCCGGCAGGTCCAGCGGAACCGCGAGGCCCTCGACGCCTACGCCGAGTCGATGACGTGCCACCTCGGTGACTTCGCCGAATACGCCGACCTGCGTCGCGCCATCAAGGACCGGGAGGCCACGGTCTCCCGCAGCGGCGCCGCACAACGCCGGGCGGCGGCCGCTCAATCGCTGGAGCGGCTCAAGGTCGGCGACGTGATCCAGGTGCAGGCCGGGCGCCGCGCCGGGCTCGCGATCGTCCTCGACCCCGGGCACCAGCCGCTCGGCGACGCCCGCCCGCTCGTCCTCACCGAAGACCGCTGGGCCGGCCGGCTCACGATCGCCGACTTCCCGAACGAGGTCGAGCCCGTCGCCAAGGTCAAGGTGCCGCGTAACTTCAACCACCGGTCGCCGCAGGCCCGCCGCGACCTCGCCTCGACGCTGCGCAGCGCGGCGTCCGGGCTCGACCGGCCGCGCAACCGCCGGGTCCGCTCGGCTGCGGCCGACGATGAGAAGCTGGCGCAACTCCGCGTCGACCTGCGCCGCCACCCCTGCCACGGCTGCGACGACCGTGAGGAGCACGCCCGCTGGGCCGAGCGCCACCAGCGCCTCGCCCGCGACACCGCCGCGCTGGAGCAGCGGGTCCACAACCGCACTGGCTCGCTCGCCCGCACGTTCGACCGCGTCTGCGCGCTGCTGGAGGCTCGCGGCTACCTGCACGAGGACACCGTCACCAGCGAGGGCACCCGGCTCGCCCGGGTCTGGTCGGAGTCGGACCTGCTCGTCGCCGAGTGCCTGCGCCACGACGTCTGGGACGGGCTGTCCGCCGCCGAACTCGCCGGTGCCGTGTCCGCCCTGGTCTACGAGGCCCGGCGCGCCGAGGACCAGGGCGCACCGATGCCCGACGGTCCGCTGCGGGACGCGCTCACCGCGACAGTGCGGCTGTGGGCCGAGCTAGAGGCCGACGAGTCGGAGCGTGGGCTCCAGCTCACCCGCCAGCCGGACGTCGGCTTCGTCTGGCCGGCGTACCGGTGGGCGCGGGGCGAGTCGCTGGAGCGGGTCCTGCGTTCCGCCGCCACCCCGGAAGGCGAGATGCCGGCCGGTGACTTCGTGCGCTGGTGCCGTCAGGTCCTCGACCTGCTCGATCAGGTGGCCGCGGCGGCCGGCGCGGACACCGCGCTGCGCAAGACCGCCCGCGAGGCCATCACCTCGATGCGCCGCGGCGTGATCGCGTACACCGGTCTGGCCTGAGCCACGGGTGGCTGGCGGTCGCTAGCGTTGCGGCGTGGGGACGTTGCCGCAGCGGGTGATCGCAGGCCTGATCCTGCTGCTCGGTGTACTGGCTGGTGCGGTCGTGGTTAGCGCGACATCGCCGTTCCAGGGGCTGGACGACGGCTGGCGCACGCTGCTCGCGTCGCACCGGACGGCCCTGGCGACCGGGTTCGCGGAGGCGCTGAGCCTGGCCGGCAACACGGTCGGTACCACCGTGGTGGCCGTCGCGCTGGCGGCGTACTGGCTGGTCCGGCGCGAGCGGGCGCTGGCGCTGTTCGTCCTGGTCAGCAGCGGGGCGGTAAGGGCGCTGACCAATCTGATCAAGGCCGGAGTCGATCGACCCCGACCGCCGCAGCACCTCGTCGACGCCGCCGGCGCCTCGTTCCCGTCCGGGCACGTCTCCTCGGCGACGGTGCTGGCCATGGCGGTGGCGCTGATCCTCGTCCATCGAGGTATGCGACGGCGGTGGGGCATCGTGCTGATCACCGTCACTGCCGTGCTGATGGCATGGGACCGCACGTACCTGTCGGTGCACTGGCTGTCCGACACGGTAGCGGGTGCCGCGCTGGGCGTGGCCGGGCCGCTGCTGCTGTGGCCATTGTTCGCGCGGTCGGCTGCGCCTACCGGGGCGCCACCTTCTCCACCAGCCCGTACGCCACCGCCTGCTCAGCAGTAAAGAAGGTTCCCTTCCGCGCGTCCGCCCGCACCTGCTCGACGTCACGGCCGGTGACCTGTGCGATCCGGGCGTAGAAGTCGTTGGCGAGCGCACGGTGGTTCGCCTCGTGCGCGGCGACCTCGGTGGCGGTGCCCTCCGTCTGGGTACGCGGTTCGACCAGATGGAACGTGGCGTGCGGGTAGCTGATCCGCTCGCCAGCCGCGACCAGGACGGCCAGCGCCGGCCCGCCGACCGCGCCCGTGGCGACCGCCCGGACCGGCACCCGCAGCACGTCGACCGCGTCCAGCACGGTGAGTGCGGCGCCGAGTTCACCGTCGGGCGTGTTGAGGTGGAGCTGGATGGGGTCGTCGCCCTCGGCGTCCAGGGTCAGCAGTTGCGCGCACAGGACGGTGGCGAGACGGTCGTCAAGCGTGCCCTGCGCGAGCACGATCCGGCGGTCCAGCAGCTGGCGGTAGAGCCAGGCGCCGCGGTCCTCACGTGGATCGTCCGGCGGCCGTGCCGGCGGAGTGTCAGGCCGCGTGGGAGTGCCGGGCGGGGTCGGGAACGTCATCTGCCCTCCAGTCGCCAACCGAGCTGGGTACCGATCGCCGCGGCGTATCGCTCCAGAGTGGAGACGCGCACGTCGGCGAGGCCGGCTTCGAGCCGGGCCACCGATGACTGGGACGTGCCCATGCGGGCGGCCACCTCGGTCTGAGACAGGCCGGCCGCGCGGCGCTGCTCCGCCAGTTCGGCAAGGAGCTGCCGCCTCCGCTGCGCCATTTCCCGGAAGCCGGGGAGCAGCGGCAGCGAGTCGTCGTCATCGGTCATGCCCTCGACGGTATCTCTTATTTAAGATACCTGACCAGAGATTCCGCTGACGGCATACCGCTAGTCGCACACCGTCCCGCTAGTCGCACACCGTCCTGTTGATCGCACACCGTCCTGTTGATGAAGGTGCCCTTCATGGGGCTATCCCCGCATGAAGGGCACCTTCATCAAAACAGGCAACAGGAGAAGCTTCACCAGGCGAGCGCCGCCCGGAGCCGGTCGACCGAGCTGGTAATGCCCCACCGCTCAGCGAGCGCCGCGAGGGTATCCGGATCGCGGGGCGCTGGCGGCAGCGCGTCGTCGACCTCCGGCACCGGCGCGTCCCGGGCGACCGCCACGACCTTCGGCGCCACGGCGAGGTAGTCGCTGGCCACGATGAGCCGCCGTGCCACGGCGGGCGCCATCCCGACCCCGCCCCGCTGCAGCACAGCCAGGGCTTCATCCAGGCTGCCGTGGCTGGCGAGCAACCCGGCGGCCGTCTTCTCGCCGATGCCGGCCACACCGGGCAGCCCGTCGCTGGGGTCGCCGCGCAGGACGGCGAAGTCGGCGTACTGGTGCGGCCCGATCCCGTACTTCTTCCGCACCGCGGCGCCGTCGACGATCTCCAGGTTCGCCACGCCGCGGCCGGTGTAGAGCACCCGGGCGCCGAGCTCGTCGTCGACGAGCTGGAACAGGTCGCGGTCGCCGGTGACCACGTCGACCGGGCCCTTCTCGCGCTCGACGAGGGTGCCGATCACGTCGTCCGCCTCGTATCCGGGCGCGCCGACGGCGGTGATGCCGGCGGCGGCCAGGACTGCGATCAGGATCGGCACCTGCGGGGCGAGGGTGTCCGGCGTCGCCTCGTCGACGACCGATCCCTCGGCCAGGCGGTGCTCCTTGTACGACGGCACCAGCTCGACGCGCCAGGCTGGCCGCCAGTCCTCATCGAGGCAGGCCACCAGGCGCGTGGGGGAGAAGCGCGCCACGAGCGTGGCGGTCATGTCGAGGAATCCGCGGACGGCGTTGATCGGCGTGCCGTCCGGTGCCGTGATCGACTCCGGTACCCCGAAGTACGCGCGGTAGTAGAGGCTCGCGGCATCCAGCAGCATCAAAGGCGCACCAGTCACGCGCCGAGCCTGCCACACGTGCGGTTGGATCGTGGCCTCTGACGGCACGATCCAACCGCACGTCCCCTTCTCAGACGAGGCCGAGGGCCACCGTCGCCTCCGCGACCCGGAGGAATCCTGCGACGTTCGCGCCGACCACGTAGTTGCCGGGCGCACCGTACTCCTCGGCGGCGGCGTGGCACCGGCCGTGGATGTCGGTCATGATCTCGGCCAGCCGTGCCTCGGTGCGCTCGAACGTCCACGCCTCGCGGCTGGCGTTCTGCGCCATCTCCAGGGCGGACGTCGCCACCCCGCCGGCGTTGGCGGCCTTGCCCGGCCCGAACGCCACCCCCGCGTCGAGGAACACGCGTACGGCGCCCGGCGTGGACGGCATGTTCGCGCCCTCGGCGACCGCCGTGCAGCCATTGCCGACCAGCTTGATCGCGTCCGCCTCGGTCAGCTCGTTCTGGGTGGCCGCCGGGATCGCGACCGTGCAGGGCTGGTGCCAGAACGTCTCGGTGCCGTGGACGTACTCGGCGTGCGGTACCCGCTCCGCATACGTCGTGAGCCGGCCCCGCTCGACCTCCTTGATCTCGCGCAGCACGTCGAGGTCGATGCCCTCCTCGTCGACGATGTAGCCGCCGGTGTCGGAGCAGCCGACCACCTTGCCGCCGTAGGCGTGCACCTTCTCGATGGCGTGGATCGCGACGTTCCCCGATCCGGAGACCAGCGCCGTCACCCCGTCCAGATCGTCACCGCGGGTGAGCATCATTTCGCGCAGGAAGAAGACCGTGCCGTACCCAGTGGCCTCGGCCCGGCCGCGCGCGCCGCCCCAACCGAGCCCCTTGCCGGTCAGCACCCCCGACTCGTACCGGTTGGTGATCCGCTTGTACTGGCCGAACAGGTACCCGATCTCGCGGGCGCCGACGCCGATGTCGCCCGCCGGCACGTCGGTGTGCTCGCCGAGGTGCCGGTACAGCTCGGTCATGAAGCTCTGGCAGAACCGCATCACCTCGGCGTCGGAGCGGCCCTTGGGGTCGAAGTCGGCGCCACCCTTGCCGCCGCCGATGGCCATCCCGGTCAGCGCGTTCTTGAAGATCTGCTCGAAACCCAGGAACTTCACGATGCCCAGGTAGACCGACGGGTGGAAGCGCAGCCCGCCCTTGAACGGCCCGAGCGCGGAGTTGAACTCGACGCGGAAACCCCGGTTGACGTGGATCTCACCCCGGTCGTCGGCCCAGGGCACCCGGAACATGAGCTGCCGCTCGGGCTCGCAGATCCGCTCGATCACCTTGTGGTCGGCGTACTCCGGGTGCTTGGCCAGGACCGGTCCGAGCGACTCCAGCACCTCGTGGACGGCCTGGTGGAACTCGACCTCTCCGGGGTTGCGGGCGATGACGGTTTCGAGCACGCGGTCCAGCGCAGGGGTGGGGCGAAGCATCCGAGCGGACCTCCACGACGTCGGGGCAGGGTGACTGTGAGTACGCACAGATCGCTCCGGCCGATCATCGAGTGACCTGGACCACGGCTAGGGTCGAAGGCATGACCGACATCCCCTCCGCTCCCGGCCGCTCGGGCCTGGACCCTGTAGACCGGATCGCGCGCGCCCACAAGGCCACCGCCGACGCCGGTTTCGACGCCCTGCTCCTCACCCCCGGAGCCGACCTGCGGTACTTGACCGGCTATGACGCCCACGCCCAGGAACGCCTGACCTGCCTCGTGCTGCCCGCCGGTGGACCGGCCACGCTGGTCGTCCCCGAACTGGAGAAGGCCGCTGCCGAAGCCGCCGTCTCCCCTGCGCTGCCGATCGCGGCGTGGCCCGAGGGCGGCGATGCCTACGCGCTCGTCCGCGACGTCCTCGGCGGCGCGCCGAACCGCGTCGGGCTCGCCAACCGGATGTGGGCGGAGCAGGCCCTGGCCTTCCGCGACGCGCTGCCCGGAACCGAGCAGGCGCTTGCCGGTGGGGTGCTGCGTGGCCTACGCATCCGTAAGTCGGCGGCCGAGGTCGAGGCGCTGCGCGAGGCCGCCCACGCGATCGACCGGGTGCACGCCCGGATGGGCGAGTGGCTGCGCGCCGGCCGTACCGAGGCCGAGGTCGGCCGCGACATCGCCGACGCGATCCTCGCCGAGGGGCACGTCAGCGTCAGCTTCGTGATCGTCGGCTCGGGCCCGAACGGCGCGAGCCCGCACCACGCCGTCTCCGCCAGGGTGATCCAGCACGGCGATCCGGTGGTCGTCGACATCGGCGGGGTCACCGCCACCGGGTACTGCTCGGACAACACCCGCATGTACTCGATCGGCGAGCCGCCGGCGGAGTTCCGCGCGTACTACGACGTCCTCCAGCGTGCCCAGGAGGCAGGGGTGGCGGCGGTCCGTCCAGGTGTCACCGCGCACGAGGTCGACGCGGCGTGCCGGGACCTGATCACCGATGCTGGCTACGGCGAGTACTTCATCCACCGCACCGGCCACGGGATCGGCCTCGACGGTCATGAAGAGCCGTGGATCATCGCCGGCAACGACGAGCCGCTGGAGCCGGGCATGGCGTTCAGCGTCGAACCGGGCATCTACCTGCCCGGCCGTCACGGCGCCCGGATCGAGGACATCGTGGTGTGCACCGAGTCCGGTGTGGACCGGCTCAACCTCGCGCCCCGCGAGCTGGTGATCCCACAATGAGCATCGACAGATTGTTGCCGTCCGACGAGGCCGAGGCGCTGCTGGAGCTAGTCCGGGAGCTGGCCGACAAGGAGCTGCGGCCGCGCGCGGCGGAGTTCGAGCAGCGGGGTGAGTTCCCGCGTGAGGTGTTCCGGACGCTCGGCCGCGCAGGGCTGCTCGGCCTGCCCTATCCCGAGGAGTACGGCGGCGGCGGTCAGCCGTACGAGGTGTACCTCCAGGCGGTCGAGGAGCTGGCCGGCGCGTGGTTGACGGTCGGGCTGGGCGTCAGCGTCCACACCCTGGCCTGCTACCCGACGGCCGCCTTCGGCACGGCGGAGCAGCGCCGCCGGTGGCTGCCCGACATGCTCGGCGGCGAACTGCTCGGCGCGTACTGCCTGTCCGAGCCGCAGTCGGGCTCCGATGCCGCGGCGCTCACCACCCGCGCCGTCCGCGACGGTGACGAGTACGTGGTCAACGGCGTGAAGGCGTGGGTCACCCACGGCGGCGCCGCCGACTTCTACAACCTGATGGTCCGCACGTCCGACGACGGCCCGCGCGGCATCTCCTGCCTGCTCGCCGACTCGGACACGCCTGGGCTGCTGCCGCAGGTCCCCGAGAAGAAGATGGGGATGTCGGCCAGTCCCACCGCCCAGATTGTCCTGGACGGCGCGCACGTCGGCGCCGACCGGCGCCTCGGCGACGAGGGACAGGGCTTCGCCGTAGCGCTGGCAGGGCTCGACGGCGGGCGGCTCGGCATCTCGGCGTGCGCGGTCGGACTCGCGCAGGCAGCCCTGGACTACGCGGTCGCCTACGCCAAGGAACGCGAGCAGTTCGGCCGGTCGATCGCCGAGTTCCAGGGCATCGGGTTCATGCTTGCGGACATGGCCACCCAGGTCGCCGCCGCCCGCGCGCTGTACCTGGCCGCGGCCCGGTTGCGCGACGCCGGCCGCCCGTACGGGCCCGAGGCCGCCAAGGCGAAGCTGTTCTGCACCGACGCCGCGATGCGGGTCACCACCGACGCGGTGCAGGTGCTCGGCGGTGCCGGGTACGTCCAGGATCACCCGGTGGAGCGCTGGATGCGGGAGGCGAAGGTACTGCAGATCGTGGAGGGCACCAACCAGGTGCAGCGGCTCGTCATCTCCCGCGCGCTGGTGCGCTGACGCTCCACATCGTGGGATCGCCGGTCGTGGGCGTGGCGACATGCGTCTTTCGGTAGCGTCTCCGTACATGGAGGACACTGACCGGGCCATTGTCGCCGCGCTCGCTGCCGATGGGCGGTGCAGTTTCACCGACCTCGCCGAGCGGGTCGGGCTCTCCGTCTCCGCCGTGCACCAGCGGGTGCGGCGGCTGGAGCAGCGCGGGATCATCCAGGGTTATGGCGCCCGGGTCGACTACGAGGCGCTGGGGCTGCCGCTGGCGGCGTTCATCGCGATCAAGCCGATTGACCCTGCCTCGCCCGACGACGCCCCAGAACGGCTCAAGCACCTCACCGAGATCGAGGCCTGTCACAGCGTCGCCGGTGACGAGTTTTACCTGCTCAAGGTGCGGGTCTCCGGGCCCACCGCGCTGGAGCGGCTACTCACCGAGATCCGGGAGGCGGGTATGTCCACCCGGACGACCGTCGTGCTGAGTACCCCGTACGAGGGCCGCCCGCCAGCGCTGTAAACCTTCCGCTACGGCCATTAACCGCGTACAACCGGGAGTATGGCGCGGATCGCCAACGCACACACGGCAGTGAAACATGAACTGCTCGTGCGGTATCTCGATGCCTGGACGCCGACGGTGCTGCACACCGCTCGGCAGGTCGCCTATGCCGAGGGGCGCGCACTGGCCGGCGTCGAACCAGGCCGCGAGGACGGCTCCGCCGGGGTCGCGCTGCGCGTGTTCGCCGAGTTCGCCGACCGGCTGGCCGGGCACGAGCTGGAGATGGTGCTCGCAGACGCCGACCGGCAGCGGCTCGACGCGCTCGCCGGGCGGCTCGCTGGTTTCACCGGCATGCCGCCGGGGCTGACGATCCGGACCACGGACGATCTCGTCCCGGCGCTGGCCCGGCACGCAGGCCCGGTCTTCGCCTACCTCGATGCTCCCCAGGAGCCCCCGGCGTTGGAGGTGCTGCAGGCGCTCGTCCGGCATCGCGCGAGTGAGGTGCTCGTCGTTCTGGATCCCGCGCAGCTGATGAGTCCTGGGCGCGCGTATGCCGACGCCGTCACCGGTTACCGGGACTCGTTGCACCGCGCGGGGCTGAGCGCGGTCGCCCATGTCGAGTTGGTGGACGGGGCCGGCGTCGCACAACTGCTCTTCTTCGGGACGCGGTCCGCGAAGAACCTGGAGAAGTTCAAGACCGAGCTGTGGGCGGTCGACGAGTACGCCGGGGTGCGGTACCGCGATCCGCGCGACGTCGAACACGAGCTGCTCGATATCTCCGCCTCGCCGCCGGTGGGGCCGTTGCGGCGGTCGCTGCTGGCGACGATCCGCGCCGACCGCACGCACACCGTGGGCGAACTGCGCCAGCACACGGCCAGCGAGACGATGTACCGCACCGAGGAAACCACCCGCGCGCTCAGTGGGCTCCTCACCGCCGGCACGCTCGCCCGGGAGCCTGAGAAGGGGCGCCTCAGCGCGGACACCGTCCTGCGACCGGCGGGGTGATTCAGGCCGATAGGTGGCCCATGATCCGGTCGACGGCCACCTCGATGACGACCCGCTCCGGATTGACCCGCGGCTGCCGGTACCGCCCGGCATAGCGGCGTACCGCCTCGGCCACACGGTCCGGATCGGCGATGACCGTGGCCTTGCCTTCGAGCGTCAGCCACCGGGCACCATCCACCTGGCACAGCGCCACCCGGTCGCCTTCGGCGTGGGCCGCCTTGCGGCTGGCACCGCTGGTGATGACGCGCGCCAGCCCGGTCGCCGCGTCCCACGTGAAGCCGACCGGGACGACATGCGGCGTGCCGTCGGGCCGGCGTGTGGTGAGCGTGGCCAGGTGCCGTTCGGTGAGGAACACGGTCGCCTCGGCGGGCAGGTCGGCGGGGTCGAAACGCATGTGCCGAGCGTAGGTGGCCAGCTTGCCTCGGGTAGGGCGGCCCGGACCCGAGGCGCGGCGGGGCGGCGTGGTGCGCCATGCTTGTCGGTCATGACGGACTTCAACGACTTCAATCGACAGCTGATCGAGGAGTTCCGAGCCAACAAGGGCGCGCTGACAGGGCGGTTCGAGAGGAGCCCGATCCTGTTGCTCACCACCGCGGGCGCCCGCAGCGGGATCCACCACACCACGCCCATGATGTACCGCCGTGACGGCGAGCGGCTACTCGTCTTCGCGTCCAACGCCGGAGCGCGGAAGGCGCCGGACTGGTACCACAACCTGGTCGCCCACCCGGACGTGACCGTCGAGGTCGGCAGCGATGCGTACGAGGCCAGCGCGGTCGTCACCACGGGAGAGGAGCGGGAACGGCTGTTCGCCGAGACGCTCGTGAACTACCCGTTCTTCGCCGACCAGGAGCAGAAGGCCGGCCGGGAGATTCCCGTCGTGGCGCTGGAGCGCCTCAACGCCTGATTCCACCCACGCAGATGCAATCGATTGCCTCTCGTCTGCAACCCACAGTATCCTTGGGTCGGAGAGGAGCACACATGGCTACGAAGACCATCGGCTTCGCGATCGCAGACGAAGACCGGGAACGGCTCGACCGCCTGGTCGAGCGATTCGGCGGCGGTAACCGATCGGCATACCTTCGCGCGACGTTCAAGGTGATGGAGAGCCTGGAACGTGCGGAGCGGCTCCGGGCTCTCCAGGCCGCGAACCATCGCCGGCTCGCCGAGCGGGGCATCGACGACGAGGAGCTGGCAGAGCGGATCCGCGCCAGCTACAAGGAGTCGGGCGAGTGACCCTGCCCGGTCCCACCGCTGTGCCGGTCGTCTTCGACGTGAATGTGCTGGTTCGGGCTGTTGCCTCGGGTAACAGCCCGTACGGATCCTGGCCGTCGCCGCCACCGACGTCAGGCAACCCGGCCGCCGACTGCCTCGGCGTGATCAACGATGCCGCCGAGTTTGGACTCTGGGTCTCGCCTCACATCCTGGACAACACCACCCGCGTACTTATGGCGGTGGTCGGCACGCCCAAGGAGGAGGCAGAGGAGTACAGGGACATCCTCGTGGAGATGGCGGAGGCCTCCGGCGGTGGCCTGTGCACGCCACCGCGGACGGTCCACGACTGCGCAGACTACGAAGACAATCTGGTGCTCGACCTGGCAGCCGATGTCGCCGCGCTGCTGATCGTGTCGGAGGACACCGACCTGACCAGCATGTCACCGTGGCACGGGACGCCAGTTCTGCGCGCCACTGAGTTCGCGTCTCGGGTCGACGTCATGCGGCGACACCGCCGCTGAGTCAAGTTTGAGTGGGCTCAACTCTGGGTGGGCTCAAGTTTGAGTGGGATCAGAATGCGGTTAGAGCAGGGCCTCGGCGGCCTGCCGGGACTGCGCCGCCGCGACGTGGGCGGCCTCGACGGCGTCAACCGAGCCGTGCTCCCGCCACCACGCCTGGCCCGCGAGCGGCAGCGAGTGGATCGGGTCGTAGTACTCGTACATGCGGGTCAGCGCCTCCGGGTCGTGCAGCTCGATCCCGGTGCGGTAGTTCTTCGTCCAGTAGGAGACGCCGCGCTCACGGTCGTACTCCTCAATCTGGTGCACCCAACGCTTCCCGACGTACGGCACGTCGCACACGATGCGCGGGGTGGCGTAGCCGGGCAGGTAGCCCATGATCCCGTGCTGGAGCGCCTGCGCCTCGGCGACGGACACCCGCCAGTGCTCGGAGTTGGGGATCATGTCGCACATGTAGAAGTAGTACGGCAGCACGTTCGCCTCGCCCTGCAGTGCGAAGCACAGATCGAGCAGGTCGGCCTGGGTGGCGTTGACACCGCGCATGAGCACGCCCTGGTTCCGGACGTCGCGGACGCCGACCTCAAGGGCGGTCTTCGCGGCCTGGGCCACCAGCGGCGTCACCGAGTTCACGTGGTTGACGTGGGTGTGGATCGCGAGGTTGACGCCGCGCCGGGCGGCCGTGCGTGCGACCCGCTCCAGCCCCTCGACGACGTCGGCCTGAAGCCAGTGCTGCGGCATGCCCATGAGCGCCTTGGTGGCGAGGCGGATGTCGCGGACGGTCTCGATGTCGAGCAGCCGCATGACGAACGACTCCAGGTTGCGCCACGGCATGTTCGCCACGTCGCCGCCGGAGACGACCACGTCGCGGACGCCGGGGCTGCGGCGCAGGTAGTCGATCATCGCGTCGAGCCGGTCGACGGGCTTCAGGCTGAACTTGAGCTTCTGCACCTGCGGCGTCGAGTTGCCCACCAGGTCCATGCGGGTGCAGTGGCCGCAGTACTGCGGGCAGGTCGGCAGCACCTCGGCGAGCACCTTGGTCGGGTACCGGTGCGTCAGCCCCTCGACAGCCCACATCTCGTGCTCGTGGAGCGAGTCGCGGGAGGAGCGCGGGTGGCTCGGCCAATCAGGATCGCGGTCAGAGAAGACCGGGAGCATGTAACGGCGGATCGGGTCGGCGTAGAAGGCGTCGTCGGACGGCACCGCGTCGGGCACCATCGTGTTGAGCATCTGCGGCGGGAGCAGCAGCGACATCGTTGCGCGCTCGGCCTGGTCACGTTCCAGGTCGGCGTAGAACGCGTCGGTGAGCAGGTCACCGAAGAGCGCCTTGAGCTGGCGGACGTTCTTGACGCAGTGCACCCGCTGCCACTGCGCATCGGCCCACTGCGCCCCGGTGACGTCACGCCAACCGGGCAGGCGACGCCAATCGGGCTCAACCAGCTCTCGCCGCACGTAGATGTACGGCTGCTCGATGCTCTCCGGCACTGGACCTCCTCGACCCGCCAGGCTTCAATAGGGGCAGGGTAATGGAAGAACTCCTGTCCAGCCATTATCCTGCCGGAGGATTTCCACCACCAGTCGAGGGAGACGCCTACGTGAGCACCACCTCGTCCCCGGTCGGGCTGCACCGCGTGATCACTCCCGCCGGTGTGCTGCCGCAGGCCGCCGACCAACTGGACGCCAGCCCCGAGCTGCGCCCCGACGAGGTACGCATCGCCGTCGAGCGCCTCAACCTCGACGCCGCCTCCTACCGGCAGCTCCACGCGAAGCACCGCGGCGACGGCGCCGCGATCCGCGCCGAGGTTCTGGAGATCGTGAGCAACCGGGGCAAGATGCACAACCCGGTTACCGGATCGGGCGGCATGCTCATCGGCACCGTCGCCGAGGTCGGCCCCGAGTCGCCGCTCGGGCTGCGCGCCGGTCAGCGAATCGCCACGCTCGTCTCGCTCACCCTCACCCCGCTGCGGATCACCGACGACCTGGCACGCTGGGACGGCCAGTCCGAGCAGGTACCGGCCGAGGGCCACGCGATCCTCTTCGGCCGCTCGATCGCCGCGGTACTTCCAGACGACCTGCCCGCCGAGCTGTCCCTCGCCGTCCTCGACGTGTGTGGCGCGCCCGCGCTCACCGCCCGGGTCGTCCGGCAGTACGTCGAGCGCGGCACCAAGCCGACGGTCGCGGTGATCGGTGCCGCCGGCAAGAGTGGCTCGCTGTCACTGGCCGCCGCCCGCCACGCCGGCGCCGGCCGCACGGTCGGGGTCGTGCCCGCGCCGGACGAGGCCGCCCGCCTCGGCTCCGCGGGCCTCGCCGACGAGGTGGCGCTCGCCGACGCCCGTGACCCCGTGGCGCTCGCCGCCGCGATCGGGGCCCCGGCCGACGTCGTCGTGGTCTGCGTCGACGTCCCCGGCTGCGAGGGCGGCGCGATCCTCGCCACCGCGAACGGCGGCACCGTGATCTTCTTCTCGATGGCCACGTCGTTCTCCGCCGCCGCGCTCGGCGCCGAAGGCCTGGCCGCGGACGTGACGATGCTGGTCGGCAACGGGTACGTGCCCGGCCACGCCGACTACGCGATCGAGCTGCTCCGCACCGACCCGGGCGTGCAGTCGTTGTTCACCGCCCGGCTGGCTGCCGAGCACTGAGCGCGCACGGAAGACTGGTGCCCATGACGACCAGCGCGCACTCGACCCTCTACCGCAGCGGCCGCATCTACAGCCCGGGCAGCCCGTTCGCCACGGCATTCCTCGTCGAGGACGGCCGGATCGCGTGGATCGGCTCCGACGACGCCGCTGCCGGCTTCTCCGCCGAGCGCACCGTCGACCTCGCCGACGCGCTGGTCACCCCGGCGTTCGTCGACGCCCACGTGCACGCCACCGCGACCGGCCTCAACCTGATCGGACCGGACCTCGCTGGGTCCGGGACGCTGCTGGAAGCCCTCGACGCCGTGGCCGCGTTCGCCACCCAGCACCCCGGTACGCCCGTCCTCGGCCACGGCTGGGACGAGACGACCTGGCCCGAGGGCCGTCCACCGACCATCGCCGAGCTGGACCGCGCTGGCGGCGGCGCGCTGGTCTACCTGTCCCGCGTCGACAAGCACTCGGCGGTGACGTCGTCCGCCCTGCGCGCGGCCGTCCCGAACCTCGCGGGCCTGGCCGGTTACCAGGAGGACGGCCCGCTCAGCGTCGACGCGCATCACGCCGTCAGGGCGATCGCCCTCGCCACGGTCACCCCGGCCCAGCGCACCACAGCCCAACGGGCCACCCGGACCCGCGCCGCCGAACTCGGCATCGGCGCCCTGCACGAGTGCGGCGGCCCGCAGATCGCCGGCGAAGACGACTTCACCGGACTGCTCGCACTCGCCGCCGCCGAAGCCGGCCCCGAGGTGTACGGGTACTGGGGCGAGCTGCTCGGCGCGGCGCGCGCGAAGGAGCTGGGCGCGGCCGGGGCCGGCGGTGACCTCTTCGTCGACGGCGCGATCGGCTCCCGCACGGCCTGCCTGCACGCCGACTACACCGACGGCACCGGCACGGGCCACCGCTACCTCGACGCCGACCAGGTCACCGCACACCTCACCGACTGCGCAGCCCACGGCATCCAGGGCGGCTTCCACGCGATCGGCGACGCCGCGCTCGCCGCGGTACTCGACGGCTTCGGCAAGGCCGCCGCGTCCATCGGCCAGGACCGCCTCCGCGCCGCCCGGCACCGGATCGAGCACGCCGAGATGCTCGACGCGGCGCTGATCAAGCGGATGGTCGAGTGCGGCGCGGTGGCCAGCGTCCAGCCGGCGTTCGACGCGGCGTGGGGCGGCGAGACCGGCATGTACGCCCAGCGGCTCGGCGTCGAGCGGGCGCTCACGCTGAACCCGTTCGGGGCGCTCGCCGGGGTCGGGGTGCCGCTGGCGTTCGGCTCGGATTCACCGGTGACGCCGCTGGACCCGTGGGGCACCGTCCGCGCGGCCGCATACCACCGCAATCCGCACCACTCGATCAGCGTCCGCGCCGCGTTCGCCGCCCATACCCGTGGCGGCTGGCGGGCGGTCGGCCGTGACGACGAGGGCCTTCTCGCACCGGGCGCGCCGGCCACGTTCGCGGTCTGGGCGGCCGAGGAGGTCGTCGTGCAGGCTCCGGACGAGCGGGTGTCGCGGTGGAGCACCGACCCGCGCGGCGCCGTCCCCGGTCTGCCGGATCTCACCCCGGACGCGACGCTCCCGACCTGCCTGCGCACCGTCGTCCGCGGCAACACGATCTTCGAACAGGGAGGTGCGGAACGGTGAGCGCGAGGAGTGAGCGCAGCGAGCCCCGCAGCTGCGAACGAAAGGCTGAATCGTGACGGTCGAGCCGAAGCTCGGGCTGGATCCCGAGGTCGTCGCCAGCGCCCGCCGGCTGGCCCGGCGGGCCGGCGGGCCGGTGGTGGAGCTGGCGCGCACCCACACCACCGTGTCGGTCGAGCGGGCCGTGCTGCGCCTGGCCGGGATCACCGGCGCCGACCCGGACGGCATCCCGTGGGTGAACCGCCTTGTCGACACCGTGCGCGAACAGGTCGGGTTGGAGCACGGCGTCGCGCTGCCGGTCTACGACGCGCTGGTGCGCGAGGGCTGGGACGACGTCACGCTGCTCGCCCAGAAGGCCGCCGCCGGGGCAGTACCGCTCCGGATCCCGACCGGCGCCGAGGCCGGGACCGCGGCGCGCGCCTCACGGGAGGCAGTAGCCCAGGGCATCGCGCGGGTCGACCGCAGCCGGCGCACCCGCGAGGAGCTGATCAGGACCATCGGTGACGCCCCACGCAAGCCGTGGATCTACCTGATCGTCGCCACCGGCGACATCTACGAGGACATCCCGCAGGCCCAGGCGGCCGCCCGCGAGGGCGCCGACATCATCGCGGTGATCCGCTCCACCGGGCAGTCCCTGCTGGACTACGTGCCCGAAGGCGCCACCCGCGAGGGGTACGCCGGCACGTACGCCACCCAGGAGAACTTCCGGTTGATGCGCGCCGCCCTGGACGACGTCAGCCGCGAGCTCGGCCGTTACGTGCGCCTCACCAACTACGCGTCTGGGCTCTGCATGCCCGAGATCGCCACGCTCGCCGGCCTCGAGCGCCTGGACATGATGCTCAACGACTCGATGTACGGGATCCTCTTCCGCGACATCAACCCGATCCGGACGTTCGTCGACCAACGCTTCTCCCGCCAGGTCCACGCCCGCGCCGGCATCATCATCAACACCGGCGAGGACAACTACCTCACCACCGCCGACGCCGTCGACGAGGCACACACGGTCACGGTCTCCCAGCTCCTCAACGAGTACTTCGCCAAGGAGGCCGGCCTCGCCGACTGGCAGCTCGGGCTCGGGCACGCGTTCGAGATCAACCCCGAGATCCCGGACTCGTTCCGCCTCGAACTGGCGCACGCGATGCTCGCGCGCGAGCTGTTCCCGGACGCGCCGCTCAAGTGGATGCCGCCGACCAAGCACATGACCGGCGACGTGTTCCGCGGCTACCTGCTCGACGGGTTCTTCAACCTCGTGGGCGCCATGACCGGCCAGGGCATCCTGCTCGTCGGCATGATGACCGAGGCCGTCGTCACCCCGTTCCTCTCCGACCGCGACCTCGCGCTGCAGAACGTCCGCTACGTCATGGACGCCGCCGGCAAGCTGCACGAGGACTTCCACCCGCGCCCGGACGGCTTCATCGTCCAGCGCGCCAAGCAGGTGCTGTCCGAGGCGATCGACCTGCTCGGGCGGATCGACGACGACGGGCTCCTCAACGCGATCGCCGACGGCACGTTCGGCATCACGAAACGCCCGGCCGACCGGGGCAAGGGGCTCGACGGCGTCGCCCAGCAGGCCGACGGCTACTACAACCCGGCCACCGAGATCCTGGAAGGGGACCAGCGATGACGGCGCCGACCATCGTCCGCCCGTACGGGGACACCACCGGGGACGGCATGGTCCAGGTGTCGTTCACCCTGCCGGTGCCGCACGACAAGCGGGCCGAGGGCGCCGCCCTGCAGCTCGCCGCGAAGATGGGCCTGGAGCCGGCGATGCTCGTCCACGCCAAGGCGATGGGGCCGGACTTCACGTTCTTCGTCGTCTACGGCAGCGCCAAGCACCTGGTCGACCTCTCCGCCGTCCAGGTCATCGAGCGCGAGTACCCGCTGCTGTCCGCCAAAGAGGTGAACGCCGTCATCAAGCAGCGCCTCGCCCGACCGCTCGTCGTCGTCGGCGGCTGCATCGGCACCGACGCGCACACCGTCGGCATCGACGCGATCCTCAACGTCAAGGGCTTCGCGGGGGAGAAGGGCCTGGAGTACTACGGCGAGATCAAGGTCGTGAACCTCGGAGCGCAGGTACTGGTGCCCGAGTTGGTCGCCGCCGCTGTCGAACACCGCGCCGACGCCGTCCTCGTATCCCAGGTCGTCACCCAGCGCGACGCGCACCTGCACAACACGCGCGAGATGTCGGCGGCGTTCCGCGAGGCGTTCCCGGCCGGCCGCCGTCCGCTGCTGGTCGTCGGCGGCCCGCGCTTCGACGAGACGATGGCCGCCGAGCTGGGCGTCGACCGCATCTTCGGCCGCGGCACCACCCCCGGTGAGGTCGCCAGCTACCTCGTCCACGCCCTCCTCCCCGAACAGGCCGTCTCGTGACCGATCCGCGCCTCGGGCTCACCGTCACCCACCGCCGGTACGTGCCGTACTCCCACGCCCATTACGCCGGCAGCCTGGTCGACGGCGCGTACGCGCTCGGGCTCTTCGGCGACGTCGCCACCGAGGTCTGCATCCGCACCGACGGCGACGAGGGGCTGTTCGCGTCCTACTCCGACGTGCAGTTCGCCGCGCCGATGAAAGCCGGCGATGTGCTCGAGGTCACCGCCGAGGTGGTCCGGGTCGGCCGCCGCAGCCGCGAGATCGCGTTCACGTGCGCGGTGATCTGCCGGGGCCGGCCGGACAAGTCGGAGTCAGCCGCCGAGGTGCTGGATCCGCCGGTCGTCGCCGTCACGGCGCGCGGCACCGTCGTCGTGCCTTGACCGTCACCCTCATCTCACGTCACCGTCCCACTCCTCGGGACGCCGTAGTCTGCGTCGACGTCGGCTCCACGTTCACCAAGGCCACCGTCGTCGACGTGACCTGCGGCGACCTGCTCGCCACCGGATCCCACCCGACGACGATCCGCACCGACGTCCTCGACGGCGTCGACGCACTCCTCGCCGAGCTGGCCGCCATCCTGCCCGGCACCGACCTGAGCGCCGTCCGGGCCTGCTCCAGCGCCGGGGGCGGGCTGCGGCTCGCGGTGGTCGGCTACGAGCGCGTGGTCACCGCCGAAGCCGGGCACCGGGTCGGGCTCTCCGCCGGCGCACGCGTCGTTCATGTCTCGGCCGGGCCGCTGGACACCGCCGCGCTCGCCGCCGCCAGCCCGGACGTGGTGCTCCTTGCCGGCGGCACCGACGGCGGCAACGCTGAGATCCTGCTTCACAACGCCCGTGAGCTGGCCGTCGCCGCCCTCGCAGCCCCGATCGTGGTCGCCGGCAACGTGGACGCCCGTGGCGAGGTCTACGACCTGCTCACGGCCGCGGGAAAGACCGCGTTGCCGACCGCCAACGTCCTGCCCCGGATCGGCGTCCTCGACCCCGCGCCCGCCCGGCGGACCATCCGCGAGGTATTCCTGCGCCACGTGATCGGCGGCAAGGGGCTATCCGTGGGGCCGCGCTTCGCCGCCATGGTCCACGGTGCGACCCCGGACCTCGTCCTCACCGGCGTCGAGCTGCTCGCCGACGGCGCGGGTGGCATTCCCGGCACCGGCGACGTGGTCGTTATCGACATCGGCGGCGCCACCACCGACGTGTACTCGGTCGTCACGCCGGACCCCGAGGAGGCGGCGCTGCGGCGCGAGGTCGTCGAGGTGCTGTGGCGCAGCCGTACCGTCGAGGGCGACCTGGGCATGCGGTGGAGCGCACTGGGCGTGGTCGCCGCCGCCCGGGCCGAGCGGCTGCCCGTCCCGGACGCCCTGGACGCGGCAGCGGCCCGCCGTACCGCCGACCCCGGATACCTCCCTCAGAGCCGCACGGAGCAGGACCACGACGACCAGCTCGCCGCGCTGGCCGCCACCGTGGCTCTCCGCCGCCACGCACGCCCCGAGCGCGGCGAGATCCGCAGCGGTGGCAAAGACCTGCGGCAGGTCCAGCTCGTCATCGGCTCCGGCGGGGTCCTGCGCCACGCCGATTCCGCCCGCCGCGACGCTGTCCTGCACGCCGGCCTCACCGACCACGCCGGCGGCTGGCTCCTGCCCGAACGCGCCGCCGCCACCGTCGACGCGCACTACGTCCTCGCCGCCGCCGGACTGCTCGCCGACGACCACCCGATCGCGGCCGCCCGGCTACTCCGCGCGCACCTCGGCGACACCCTCCGCACAGGCCGCTAGCAGGGGCGATGCCCACCGGCACGCTGACACGCTCAGCCGTCCGGGCAACGGAAGGTGGGACACGCCGACGACACGCCAGCGGCGACGCAGAAGTTACCGAGTGGGGCCGTTGGGACGATCCGTCGCTGACCTGCGGAAACGCGCGAAGCCGCAGGTCAGGGCGGGTGTTGACATCGCCGTGGGGCCAACTACCGTTTCTCCTGTCTCACTCGGGGAGCGGTTAGGGGACGTTTCGTTCCTTTGCGCGCTGGGCAATGCGGTGCCGGCACCGCGGGGGCCAGGTTCAGCATGCGAGGGGTGGCGGAACGGCGACGTCACAGCCGTGACCAGGTGCGCGCGTAGGGGGGTTCTGGGGGCCAGTAGACAACGGCGCGGCACTCGCATCCAGCGGGCGTCGGAGTCGGTCCGAAGGTCACCCACACCGCCCTCGCCGCATCGTTCGAGGAGTTGGAAGTCTGGGGCGCGGCGCAAGCCGCGCCCCTGCCATTTCCGCGGGTTGTCGCGCGCCCTACACTTCCGCGGACACTGCCTCCGCGCCACCGCGGACAATCAGCGACAATCAACGCGACAGCAGTACCACGGTGAACGGCCCCTCCCGGGTCGGGAGGGAGAAGCGCAGTGCCACGCTCCGACCGCGCCGCGGCCCCGCCGGAGGCCACAGACCCGGCCACCGACCCGGCCGCGGAGCCCTCCGGCGCCACCGCGGATCCCGTCACGCCCGCTCCCGGTGACGACGTCGCGACGAAGCCTGCCCCGGCGGACGGCAAGCCCGCGAAGGACGCGTCCGCCGACGAGAAGGCGAAAGCCGACCAGAAGCCGGACACCGACGAGAAGCGGGACACCGACGAGAAGCCCGCGACCGACGGCGACGACGCGCCACCGCCGCTCACCGACCTGCCGGACTGGGCGCGCCCCGATCCGCCGCCCGCTGTACCGGGCAAGGGCCTGCCGGGGCTTGTCGCCGCTCTGCTCGCCTCGCTGTCCGGCACCGTGATGGTCGCCGCGTTCCCGCCGTACGGGCTGTGGTGGCTGGCGCCGGTCGCCGTGGCGCTGCTGGCGATCGCCACCCGTGGCCAGCGGGTCCGCCGTGGCGCCTGGCTCGGCGCCCTGCACGGCGCGGCGTTCTTCGCCCCGCTTCTGCACTGGACCGGCCTGCACGTCGGCCCGATGCCGTGGCTGCTGCTGGCCGGGCTCCAGACCGCCTTCCTCGCCCTCCTCGGAGCCGCCGCAGCCGGCAGCACTCGCTTCGTTGCGCGCGTCCCGTGGTCGGCGCCGCTGGTGACTGCACTGTTGTGGGTGGGCCAGGAGGCGCTGCGGTCCCGGCTACCGTGGGGCGGGTTCCCCTGGGGCCGGATCGCGTTCTCCCAGGACGAGTCGCCGTTCCTGCATCTCGCCGCGCTCGGCGGCGCCCCGCTGATCACCTTCGCGGTGGCGTTCGCCGGGGGGCTGCTCGCCGCCGCGGTGCTCCGCCCGTGGCGGCGCGACGTGGCCCGCCAGCTGCTGCGCGCGGTCACGCTGATCGCCGCCGCGGCCATCGTGGCGATCGTCGGGCTGGCCGTCCCCCTGACGCATCCACAGGGCAAGAAGGTCACCATCGCGGTCATCCAGGGCAACGTGCCCCGGCTCGGGCTGGACTTCAACGCGCAGCGTCGCCAGGTGCTGGAGAACCACGTCCGGGCCACCGAGGCGCTCGCCGACCGCGTCGCCGCCGGCCGCGCGCCCCAGCCTGACCTGGTGATCTGGCCGGAGAACTCCTCCGACATCGACCCGCTGGTGAACAGCGACGCGGGTGACCTGATCAGCTCCGCCGCGATCAAGATCAACGCGCCGATCCTGGTCGGTGCCGTGCTGGAAGGCCCGGGCAAGTTCATCACGAACGCGGGCATCGTCTGGGATCCGTCGACAGGCCCTGGCGACCGGTACGTCAAGCGCCACCCGGTGCCGTTCGCCGAGTACGTGCCGCTGCGCGGCGTCGCCCGGACGTTCACGGACAAGGTCGACCTGGTGCGGCGCGACTTCAAGGCCGGCGACAAGGTCGGCGCGCTGCAGGTCGGGCCGGCGAAGATCGGCGACGTGATCTGCTTCGAGGTGGCCTACGACGACCTGGTGCGCGACACCGTCAACAAGGGCGCGCAGCTGATCGTCGTACAGACGAACAACGCCACGTTCGACCTGTCCGCGGAGAGCGCCCAGCAGCTCGCGATGGTGCGGCTGCGCGCCGTCGAGCACGGCCGCGCGGCGATCATGTCCTCCACCAGCGGCGTCTCGGCGACGGTCACCGCGGACGGGCAGATCGTCGACGAGTCGGCGCTGTTCACCGAGGCCACGTTCGTTCGCGCCCTGCGCTTGGGCCAGCACCGTACGCTAGCCACTACGCTCGGCGGCTGGCCGGAGGCGGTGCTGTCCCTGCTCGGGCTCGCCGTCCTCGTGGCCGCCACCTGGCTGGGGCGTCGTGCCCGCGGGCACTCCCGCGCCACCACGACCGTTGAGTCCACGTCAGAACCGGACAAGGTCGAGGAGAACGACGTCGACAAGGACACTGTCGACAAGGTCGACGACGACACCGTCGACAAGCGCGACGTCAGCACCAGCGACGTCCCGCCGCACGACGAAGCAGAGAAGAAGGAGAAGGCGTGACCTCGAACTCGGCGCCCGGCCCGACCAGTGAGGGCTACCCCGGACTGGGGCAAGTTCTCGTCGTCGTGCCGACGTACAACGAGGCCGACAACGTGCGGCAGATCACAGCCCGGCTGCGGGCCGCCGTCCCCGAAGCGCACCTGCTGATCGCCGACGACAACAGCCCCGACGGCACCGGCCCGATCGCCGACGAGCTCGCCGCCGCCGACGAGCACGTCCACGTGCTGCACCGCCCCGGCAAGCAGGGCCTCGGCGCCGCCTACGTGGCCGGCTTCGGCTGGGCGCTGGAGCGGAACTATGACGTGGTCGTGGAGATGGACGCCGACGGCTCGCACGCCCCGGAGGAACTGCCCCGGCTGCTGAACGCGCTCCGCGACGCCGACCTGGTACTCGGCTCGCGTTGGGTGCCCGGTGGCAAGGTGGTGAACTGGCCGAAGAGCCGCGAGGCGCTCTCCCGCGGCGCCACCCTGTACACCCGGATGGCGCTGGGCCTGCCGGTCCACGACGCCACCGCGGGCTTCCGCGCGTACCGCCGTGAGGTGCTGGAGAAGATCGACCTCGACGCGGTCGCCTCGCAGGGTTACTGCTTCCAGATCGACCTGTCGATCCGCACCTGGCGCGCCGGGTTCCGGATCGTGGAGGTGCCGATCACGTTCGCCGAGCGGGAACGCGGGCAGAGCAAGATGAGCTCCAACATCATCCGTGAGGCGCTCTGGAGGGTCACCGTCTGGGGCGCGCAGGCCCGCGCCGACGCACTCCGGCACGCGCTGCGGCCACGGCGGTGACCTGAGCCATGCGTCCGGTCGTGGTGGTGCTGCTGGTCCTGCTGATCGTCGTCCCGATCGCCGAGATCTCCGCCATCGTGTTCGTCGGCGAGCAGATCGGTGCACTGCCCACCGTGCTCCTGCTGCTGGGCAGCGCCATCGTCGGCACCTGGCTGCTTCGGCGGGAGGGCACGCGGACGCTGCAGGCGCTGCGTACGGCGTCGCGCGAAGGGCGCACGCCGGCGCTGGAGGCGGTCGAGGGGCTGTTCGTCCTGGTCGGTGGCCTGTTGATGATGCTGCCCGGCTTCGTCACGGACATCGTCGGTCTGCTGCTCGTGCTGCCACCGACGCGGCGGCTCGGCGCTGGCGTGGCGCTCCAGCAGATCGCGCGGCGGTTGCCCCCGGCGGTCGCCGCCGACCTGCTCGACCGGGGCACCGTACGGGTGAAGTCCCGGCGCGGCCGGGCCCGCCGCGACACACCACCCCCTGCCGACGCGCCGCCGCCGCTCACCCCGCCACCACCGCAGGGGCAGGGCAAGGTCATCGAGGGTGAGATCGAGCCCTGACTACTGGGCCCTGACTACTGGGCCCTGACTACTGGGTAAGTGGCTGGACACCACCGGGACGGACCGCTAGAGATACGAAGGTGCCGCCCCGCAAAATGCGGGACGGCACCTGTCGGGTTTCGGGCCGGCCAGGTCGCCCGGGCCGGCGGTGGTCAGGCAGACTTCGTACGCCGACCGCGCAGAACCTCGAGCCGTTCGGCCAGGACTTCCTCGAGCTCGGCGACGGTGCGCCGTTCGAGGAGCATGTCCCAGTGAGTCCGCGGAGGCTTGGCCTTCTTCGCCTCCGGCTCAGCACCATCGATCAGCTTTCCGACCATCCCGTCAGCGCGGCACTCCCAGGTGGTGGGAATTTCCGCGTCGGCGGCGAACGGTACGGTGAAGCGGTGCCCCTTTGGACACTGGTACTCGCCCTGCTGCCGCGGGGCAAGCTCTGTGTTGCGGTCGGTCTCGTAGCTCACGGCGCCGAGACGGCTGCCGCGCAGCGTGCGCTCGCCCATGTGTCCCATCCCCTCCGGGGCGTTGCTGGTCAGCTTCACTATTAACGTCGGTCAGCGGCAGAAGATTCCTTAGGCCGCCGTTCCGGGGTGTGTTCTACCCCGCAGAGGAGGGACGAACGTGGGCATCAACTATGACGCGATTTCCGGCAACAAGGTTCAAACCCTGGCCGGGCTGTCGTCTCTCGGGCGCATCGCCATTGGTGTTACCACGTTCATCCGTCCCGAAACCCTACCGCGTGCGCTCGGCCTCGATCGCGGCACCGCCCGCCGGGCAGCCCCGCTGACCAGGTTCTTCGCCGCTCGGGAGGCCGCGTTGGGCGTGGGCGCGCTGCACGCTGTGCGCACCGGTCGGGATGTCACGCCATGGCTGGTCGCCCAGGCCATCGGGGATGCCGGGGACGCCGTCGCGCTCGCGGCGGCCACCCGGGCGCGCCATATCCGGCCGCTGCGTGGTGTCGCGTTCACGCTCACCGCCGTCTCCGGAGTGATTGGCGCCACGCTCGCGATCCGGGCGCTGCGCCGCTGACCGCCCCTTGAACTGGGCGGGTCAGAGCGGTTCGGCGTCGACCAGGTGGGCGAACCCGCGGTGACCTTCGCCGGCGCAGTCCTCGCCGAAGAGCCGGCGGCGGACGAAGAGGCCGGCGACCAGGGCGGTCCGGGCGTTGCCGGCGGCGGCTTCGAAGGTGGCCTGCTCGACCAGGGCGGCGGCGGCGAGCGCGTTGGCCATCCGCAGCGTGAGCGAGCGGGCCCCGGCCTGCGCGCGGTCGGTGGCGGCCGTCGCGGCGGCGGACTCGGCGTCGGCGCCCAGGTCGCGGCGGATCCCGGCGAGATCCTCGGCGACGCCCGTGAGCCAGTTCTCGCCGCTGGCGGACGCAGCCTCGATCGAGCGGTCGAGGTAACGGAGGTAGGCCGGGAGCGCGGCGCTGTCACGGGCGAGCGCGCGGAGCACGTCGAGGCTGAGGACGTTGGTGGTGCCCTCCCAGATCGGCAGGACCTGGGCGTCGCGGAGGAGCCGCGGGTAGCCGGTGTCCTCGATGTAGCCGTTGCCACCGATGCACTCCAGGTACTCACTCGCCGAGGCGACCGCTAGCTTGCCGGTGCCGGCCTTGGCGAGCGTCGCCGCGAGACGCAGCAGCGCGGCGGCCTCCGGGTCGGCGTCCACCTCGACGCGGCCCAGCGCGGAGAAGCACAGTGCGGTGAGGGCGAATGCCGCCTCGGCGTCCACGGCGAGCCACGCGAGGGTGTCCCGATGCAGCGGCTGGCGCCACAGCCGCAGCCCGAACGCCTCCCTGGTCTCGGCGTGCTGGCGCACCTGAACCAGCCCGCGCCGCATCCCTGCCGCTGCTGCCGCGGCGTTGTGCAGGCGGGTGACCTGGACGAGCGTCATCATCTTCGCCAGCCCCGGCTCGCCTGGGTCGCTCACCGGTACGGCGTAGGCGTCGGTCAGCCCCACCTCGGCGCTGGGTACGGCGCGGGTGCCGAGCTTGTCCTTGAGCCGGTGGAGGCGCAGCCCGGGGGCGGTGTCGCCGGGGGAGAGGGTGCGGGGCGCGTCGGGGACGTCGGCGGCGTACCGGGGCACGAGGAAGCACGCGAGCCCACGGCTGCCCTCGTCGGCGCCCTCGGGGCGGGCGAGCGCGATCGCCAGCTGGCTGTCGACGGCCGAGCAGAACCACTTCTCGCCGGTGAGGCGCCAGTGCCCGTTCTCGTCGCGCCGGGCTACGGTGCCGGTCTTGCTGATGTCGGAGCCGCCGGTGGTCTCGGTCATCCACTGGCCGCTGCAGGTCGCCCGGTCGGGGTCGCGGGACGTGAGCCGCGGCAGCCACGCGTCGCGCACGGCGGAATCGGTGTCGGAGCGCGACAGGAGCGCGGCGGCGCCGTCGGCCATGGCGACCGGGCAGGTGAATGTGGCCGACTCCGGCCCGTACAGGTGCAGCAGCGCGAGCTGGACCACTCGCGCGCCGGCGCCCCACGTCTTGCGGGCGTCGTCGTCATAGGGGACGGCGACCAGCCCGTACTCGGCGGCGGCGCGGCGCAGCGTCTCCCACCCGGCCGACGTGCGCACCTGGTCGACGCGGCGGCCCCAGCCGTCGTAGCGGACCAGCTCAGGCGGGTGCGCCTCGGCGTCCAGGTGCGCCTCGCGCAACGGTCCGGCGGCGTCGGCGGCGAGCGCGCTCAGCTGGCCCCGGGCGGTGGCGTGCCCGTCGGGGCCGAGAAGGCGGTCCAACGTCGCGCGCAGGGCGTGATCGCCGGCGTAGAGGTCGGGTTGACGGCCGAGGGTCTGCACGAACCGGTCCATCTGGCCAGTCTTGCACCCCCCGCGACCGCCGTCCTCCCGCTTGCGAGGAGGGCTGGCACCCGATCATCGCTTTCAGTTACGTG
>Ga0184623_10000020_pt1 | contig 56627 bp, 67 predicted proteins | sample PLM1_100_b1_FD_133138 | JGI IMG/M metagenome (GOLD analysis project Ga0184623, IMG submission 133138) | Groundwater sediment microbial communities from an aquifer in East River, Colorado, USA - PLM1_100_b1 | ecosystem: Environmental > Terrestrial > Soil > Riparian zone | place: USA: East River... | reverse complement strand
TTCGCGGCGAGGAGCAGGAGGACGACGCCGAGTCCGAGTTCAATCCAGAAGACCGGGAGATTTGCAATAGCCATTGCTGAGTCCTTCCCGCGGCGACCCGATTCTCGGAGGACGGCAGACCGGATATCGGTTTCCGTCTTTGATTGATGCAGTCCCGGTATGTTCGCGCCCGATTCCTTGACGTTTGTGTTGGTGCCATTCCTTGGCGCATCGGCGGTGCGCGCATGAGTCGACTCGGCCCCGCCTGACGGGGTGATCCTTTCGTGGAGAGAGTTGCAGTTTCCGCTATTTATCTGGAAACATTCTTCAGTGCGGTTCCCGCCTGACGCGGACGAATCGCGTGGTGATCGAATGCGGATCACGTGGAAGCGCCGGACCGTTGAGGACGCAGGGAGCGGAACGACGAAGCGGCATGCCCATCCGTCGAGCGAACGCCAAGCGGAAATCGCGATGTTTCGAGTCCTCCTGGCCTCGATCAAGAGGCGGCACGCGTGGGATTGGATCAAGTGCGTCATTGCGACCGGAGTCCCGGTATTCTGGGTCCTGGTGATCGCCTTGAGATCCCTCCTCCCGGCCGCCGCTGCAACGTCCATTCCCCCCTGGCTTGCGGTCCAAGTCGGGCCGCTCTTGGAGGACATCCCCGCGATGTGGGCCATCGCGATCTCGCTCGTGGTCGCAAGCTTCCAGTGGTACAACCTCGCCCACTTCCAACGCCGAGTGATTCCGCTCGTCCGGGAGATGTACGACAGGGCGCTCGCGAAGCGTGACCCCGAACTGCTCACGATGCTCTCCCAAGCCCTTCGCCTGAGTAGACTGCGAGAATCCCTCCGAGGCTTCTTTCGGAACGTGTCCTCGATGTTCAGGTAGTGCGCGGACGGGGCAGAGGGTTCGCGTCCGCCCCGACTACCTCAGCGGCGGTCGTCAGTTCTCGCACCGGACTCGCTCAGCTCCGGAGCGTTCACGAGCACGAGCCGGATTTGGAGGTCGCCCTCGACATCAAGTGTGTCCCCATCAATGACTCGGATCACGGTGCGCTCGATGCACAGGCCGACCGACCTTGGACAATCCGATGGTGCTGGTGGCGGCGGAGGCGGCGTCTCGCCGGTGGACGACGGCGGGCGCTAGAGGTTAGTCGCAACGAGCACGGCGGCGATCACGACGAAGCAGATTGCGATCGAGGGGGGCCACTTGAAACCTGCCGTTCCGCGAATCCAAAGACGCCGTCGTCCTCGCGGGCCAAAACGCTTTGAAGACCCGGATTCGGGGGCCAAAGATTTGGCGTCACGGTTTCACGAGTCCGGACACGATCGCGGGGCGCTGCTTCCGATGGGTCCGGGCGAGGTCCTTGAGGGCAGTTGCGGCCTCGAGGGAGTCGATATCGCCCACCACGAGCCGGACCCAGATGTCCCCGACCTCGGGCGGTACGCCGCCATCGGTCGGGCTCGCTCGAAGGAAGGTGCCGAGGACGCCCTGCGGCAGCGCTCGTCGCTGGACCTCGAGGGTCTCCTCCGGCAGACGATCTCCATATTGCTCGTCCATATCGGCTCGGTCCGCCGTGTGGCCTTGCCAGTAGTGGCGCTCGACCTTCGGCATCCCGGAGTCGTTCAGGACGGTCCGGACGAAGTGCTTCATGTCCTTCGACGTGAGCCACGGGAGCCGGTTGCGGGCCGCGAAGTGATGGCGCATCCTCTCGGTCGTCTTGTCCGTCGCCATCCTGCCGGGCTCGATCCGGCCTCCAACGTCTCTCCAAGGCCAGAGGAAGCTGCCGGGCGAGGGGTTGGGGTGGAGTCCCAACCACTCCTTCACGGCCGCTCGGGCCTCGTCTGGGAGGAGCTGGCGGATGTCTGCCTCGCGCTTGAATCCGTGGTTCGCAGCCTCCGCCCGGATGCCAAGGAGGTCTCCCGATGGGCCGAACGCGAGGTCCTCGATGCGGAGTTCCGCCTGTTGGTCGATGGGTCGGAGCCCGCCGTTCAACTCGACGAGGAACCACGACCTCTCGAAGGCGTCCTACTCGCGGCGAGCCGCCTCAACAAGAGGACGGTGCGATCCACCGGGTTCAAGAAGCAGCGCATCCGCCTATACCTCGACGAGGGGGACGTCGCTCAGCTGGCGGCGGTCGCGGAGCGATGACAGCCCCGCACGACGATCTCGGGCCTCGTCAAACTGGCTAATTCGAGACTGGTTGAAGCGGCGATCCCGCAAGTACCTGTCAGAGCGAGGAGAGGGCGTCGAGGAACCGGCGGCGGAACAGTGACCACACATTCCCCGGTACGGCTACTCCTTCGATGGGACGATCGAGGCGGCTTCTCGGTCTTCGGAAGGGGCATTTGGGTCCGGACTTGGTCCACGCACCAGGATCGCTTCGGTCACCGTATCCCGTAGGGAACATCTTCCGCCTCGATCGGGAGGACGTCCGGCGGAAGGGGTGACGCCGGGCTGCGGCCCGCACTCGGAGAGGTTGAGGTTGCTCGATGTATCTGCCGTCCTCGCGTGTCGACCCGTTCGCTTGATCTCCATCACGTCAAGACTCCAGAGGCTGTGCCCTCGCGCAACCTTGATAGGCCCCTTGCGTAATGCGCAACCTCGGGAGGGAGAATGACCGACTGGCTCGACCCGCTCGTTCTGAGCACGCTCGCACTCGTCCTCGCCACCGTCGTCGCCATGGGTGGCCTGATTGTGGCCACGCTGATCCTCGCCCGGTACACAAGGCGCCTCGGAGACATCGAGCGACAGAGGCGGCGAGTCGAGAGTCTTCGGGCGGCGTATGAGGAGGCGCGGCAGAAAGCGGACCTCGCGGAGGAGATCCTCAAGCTCGACCCGATTGGGAAGGATGAGGCGGATCGCATCGAGACGGGGAACCCGCAGGAATCGTATTGGTGGCCTCTCCGACGGCTCGACCCTCTTATCGACTACCACGAAGACAGGTCCATTGCCCAGACGGACGTGAAGGACCTCTTGCGGCTCTTCTCGGGACTCATGGACGTTAAGAACGACCGACAGGCCGTGGCTCGCGCCTTCCGGGAGAAGTGGCCTCGTTTTGTCGAGGGCGTCCGGGCTAGCTACCTCACCTGGAAGATCCATGTTCAGGACTTCGCCTTCAAGCTCCGGGCAGAGTCGCGGGATGTCTTGGGGACGGAGTACGCCTTGCGGTACGCGGAGCCATGAGCCTCGACAGAGCCTCCGACCCCCCCTCGCGGGTGGTCTGAGGAGAAGCCCGCAAAGATTCGAGAAGCCCCCACGCTGAGCCCACGGGATGCATGGCGGGGGCCTTTCCGGGGCGGCGGGTCCCGTCCGAATTCCGCCGCGACCGTGGGGCTTGAGTTGATACACGATATCACGGCTCTATACAACGAGCGCCCCCCTCGGCGCGTTTGAATTTTCCTCGGGGACAAGGCCCCCGAGGTAGGCAGCATGGAGACGAACGAGAACGGGGGAGCGTCCGGCGCGATGATGCCGGGGATCGAGACCGCCAACATGGTCAAGCGACCCGGTCTAAACGCGCGGGCCGGGCTCATCAACGGGAACAGGCATCCGGTTGGAAAACGCTTTATAGCCCGCCCCTCTTCGACCCCGTTACCGCCCTGCGGGGCGGCGACCCTGGTCGGGAGATGTGCCTCCGGGTGAATCCGCAAATCCAGGGGTGAGCACCATGCCGGACGAGAAGCCGACGGAACCCCTCTTGATCACGGGAGAGGAGACGGAGAAGAAGCCGAAGCGGCCCCGGAACCTGTACGGGTACATTCGGCAGGCGTGGAAGGTCCCCTCGAAGAGCTACGTGAAGGAGCTCGCGTGGGCCCGGCAGATCGAGTGGCGGCGGGGGCCCTCCTTCGTGCGGGTCGAGCATCCCCTGCGGATCGACCGCGCGCGGGAGCTCGGGTTCCGGGCGAAGCCCGGGTTCGTCGTCGTGCGGGCCCGCGTGCGCCGTGGCGGCCGGAGGAAGCCCTGGCCGATGGGCGGGCGACACCCGAAGCGCCGGGGGATGAACAAGATCACGATGGGGAAGTCGATCCAGCGGATGGCGGAGGAGCGGGTCTCGAAACGCCACCCGAACATGGAGGTCCTGAACTCGTACTGGGTCGGCGAGGACGGCGGCCACAAGTACTACGAGGTGATCCTCGTGGACCCGCAGCATCCCGCGATCCGGAACGACCGGAAGATCAACTGGATCTGCGAGCCCCAGCACCGGGGCCGCGCGTTCCGCGGGCTCACGAGCGCGGGCCGGAAGGGCCGCGGGCTCATGTACAAGGGGAAGGGCGCGGAGAAGGTCCGGCCGAGCATCGGGGCCCACGACCGGAAGGGCAAGTAGGCTCACGGGGACCGGATCCGCGCCGCGATCTCCCGGAGGCGGGCGTCATCGAGGCCGACGACGGGGTGGAAGACGGGGAACTCCAGGTCGGCTTTCTTCGTCTCGATCTCGCCGATCCGCGAGCCGAGGAAGAGGGCCTCCGAGCGCGACACCCGCACGAGCTCCTGGAGGTCCAGCCCCGGCTCCCAAGAGAGCACCTTCAGGTGGACGTCCCACCGCCGGAGGGGCTCGTGGGCCTTCGACCCGTCCGGGGCCGCGATCGTGACCTTGCACCCCCGCTTCATCGCGAGCCATCCCGCGACCATCCCCGCCTCGGAGTCCACGAGGGCGAGGCCGCGGCCCTGGCTCCCGAGCGGGAGTCCGCCGGGGCCGTGGACGACCTCCGTGAACACGTACGCGCGGTTCTCCCGCACCTCGACATGGACCTCGAGCTGCGGGGCGTCGAGGTTCACGGTCGCCGTCGGGATCGCATCCTGGATCCGTCGTCCAAGGAGTTTCGCGAGGTCCTGGCTCGTGTACGAATGGGTCCCGGACCGCCTCGCCCGGATCGCGAAGCTCCCGCCCTCCCGGAGGCTCCCCTTCGCGGAGTCGAGCGCGAGCGCAGCGATGTCCTCGGGGTCGCTTGTGGTCTCCCGCGCGGGGCTGAAGGACACGATGCCGAAGACCCGTCTCAGCGCCGAGGACGCGGCGGGGACGTCCTCGACGTCTACGTAGACCCGCCCGTGGTCCGCGCGGGTGAGGCACTCGATCCCCTCCGCGGCGAACAGGTCCTGGATGTTCGCGACGAGCCGGTCCCGGAGATGCCGCCGGACGTACGGGCTCTTCAGGGCGAGCTCCCCGAACCGGACCAGGAGGACCATCGCCCCGTGGAAACGCCGGCCCGCGATAAAGGGTCGCGCGAGTCTTTATCTGAGCGGGGCGAATCCGCGCGATCGTGGACCCCGCCGTCCTCCTCCTTCTTCAAATCGTCCTCGTGTTCGCCGTCGCGTTCATCTACGCGAACCTCGGGCTCGGAGGCGGGGTCCTGTTCGTCCCGATCCTCCTCTCCACCGGGGTCACGCAGAGCGACGTGGCGGTCCCGATCTCCCTGACCCTGACGATCGCGACCGCGGCGTCCTCGGTCCTGAACCACCGCCGGAAGGGACTCGTCGACGTCCGCTTGGGCCGCTCCCTCGTCACCGGCGCGCTGATCGGCGCGGTCGTCGGGACCCTCTTCACCCTGTACTTCCTCGTCGACGAGCGGACGTTCAAGGGGTTCTTCACGGCCGTCCTCCTCGTCTTCGGGGCGTACATACTGTGGGACTGGGTCCGGAACGCGCGGGATGTGGACGAGGACGACGATTCGAAGATGACGCCGGCGCGCCTCGCGGCCGTCAACGCCGCGACCGTGGGGTCCGGCTTCCTCAGCGGCAGCATGGGGATCGGCGGCGGGCTCCTGAACGTCCCCCTCCTCGTGTACGGCCTCGGGCGGAAGACGCGGAAGGCGATCGGGACATCCTCCCTCCTGATCATCCCGACCGCGGCCGTGGGCTTCGTGGCGTACCTCGTGAGCCACGCGCTCCAGTCCGGCGGGCTCGCGTGGCCGCCGGAGTTCGTCCTGGTCCCGATCCTGTTCCCCGTCGTCTTCATCGGCGCATACCTCGGTTCTCGATGGGGGTTGCAGGCCCTGCGCACGCGCCCCGTCGCGCTGATCTTCATCCTCGTCCTGTTCATCGCCGCCGCGAAGCTCGTCTACGACCTGATCACGTAGACCCGCGACAAACGTTCATATCCGTCCCGCACGTGCGGCGTCCCTCACGGGATGGGATGGGTCGCCCCTCGAGCAACGGCCAGAAGTGGTTCTACGCGTACCTTCCGAACGGGATGGCGGGCGGTGCGACGTCCCCGCTGATCCCCCTGTTCACCCGCGTCCTCGGCGGGTCCGTCGCGGACGTCGGGGCCGTCGCGGCCGCGTCGAGCCTCGTGTCCGTCCCCGCGTTCATCGGATGGGGGAATCTCTCGGACCGGCTCCACCGCCGGAAGGCGTTCGTCCTTGTCGGGTTCCTGGGGACCGCCCTCGCCCTCCTCCTGATGGGCCTGAGCCGGGGCGTATCCGACTTCTATCTCGCGAACCTCCTCGCGGGGGTGCTCGGGGCCGCGAGCGCCCCCGTCGGCACGGTCCTGATCCTGGAGACGACGAAGCAGGAGGGATGGGCCTCCCGCATCGCGGTGTTCTCCCGGATCGGCGGCATCGGATGGATCACGGGCCTCGTCCTCGGGGTCGCGTGGCTCGAAGTCGCCCCGCTCCCGGAGGCGGGGGAGATGCGGGCCCTCTTCGTGATCGGGGCCGCCCTCGCCCTCCTCTCCGGTCTTCTCGCCTGGCGGTGGATTGGGGAGCCCGCGGAGACGGTGGAGCGGCGGCGCATCGACTTCGTCGACCTCCACTGGCGGGTGGAGCATCTCCGGTACCTCCCGATGCGGCTCCTCCACCTCCTCGACCTGCGGAACCACCTCGGCAAGCCGCGGAGGTACTCTCCCGCGCTGCGGCGCTACCTCGCGATCGTGTTCCTCCTGTTCTCCGGGTTCACCGCGTTCTACGCGATCTTCCCCGTGTACCTGCGGGACATCGTGGGCCTCTCCATCCCTCAGGTCTTCGCGGTCTTCCTCGCGAGCCAGGTCGCCTCCGCGATTGCGTACGGCCGGGTCGGCGGATGGATCCGGCGGCGCGGAGGCCGCCGCGTCCAGCTGTACGCCTCCGCGGCCCGGGCCGGTCTGTTCCCCGCCTTCCTCGCCCTCCCCCTGCTCCCCGGGGGCCCCGCGGCGACGTTCGCGATGATCCTCGGGTTCCACGGGCTCGTCGGCCTGTGCTGGGCCGCGATCAACGTCGCGGGGGCCACGATCGTCTCCGAGCTCGCACCCCCCGGGGAACGCTCCGGCGTGATGGGCGCGTTCAACGCGGTCCAGGGGTTCGGTGCGATCCTCGGCCCCCTCACCGGGGGCTTCATCGCCCACCTCCTCGGGTTCGCGGCGGGGATCTTCGCGTCCTCCGCGTTCATCGTCGTCGGAGCCCTCCTCTTGTGGCTCTCCCCCGCACGGTCGTCCGTCGAGGGCCGCGCCATGCTTATCTAGAGTGCCTCCGATGGGCCGCCCGCAGTGTTCCGGAGCCTCGTCACCCGCCGCGGGAAGACCCACCCGTACCTCCGGGTCCTGTATCTCTCGAACTTCATCCTCCGCCTCGCGTTCGGGTTCGTCCTCCTCACCCTGCCGTTCTACGTGATCCCGGACCCGCGGTTCAAGTACAACACGCTCCTCCAGGTCGCGATCATCGCCGTGCCGTACCCGTTCGCAGAGATGATCACGGCGAACTGGTTCGGGTCGATCTCGGACAAAATCGGTCGGAAGCGGGTGATCGTGAGCGGCGCGACGTGGGCGATGCTGATGGTCCTCCTGTACCCGTTCACCCAGGACACGCTCGCCCTCGCGGCGATCCACGGGCTCCACGGGATCGGGGCCGCCGCGACGGTCGCGCCGTCGATCGCGATGATCGCGGACTACGCGGACCCGCACGACCGCGGCCGCCAGATGGGGTTCTACGACTACTCGACGTTCGCGGGGTACATCATCGGCGCCGTCTTCGCGGGCATCCTGATCGTCCTGTTCGAGAGGCTCGGATACAGCCAGTTCGGAGCGGTCCGGCTCACGTTCTTCCCCGTCGCCCTCTTCCTCGGCCTCTCCGCGCTCGTCCTCCAGAGGTATGTCCGCAGAGAGCGGGTCACCGCGGTCCGCGCGAAGCTCTTCGACTTCCGGGACCTCCGCGAGGTGCTGAAGGTCCGGGAGATTGGCGTCCTCCTCCCGGTGTGGCTGATCATCTCCACGATCCTCGGGATCGCCCTCACCTACCTCCCTCGGGTGCTGTACGAGGCGGACGTCCAGGCCCTCGACATCGCCCTCCTGTTCGGCGGGGTCGGGCTCGCCCTCCTCCTCCTCCAGCCCCTGTGGGGGAAGATCTCGGACATCGTGGGCCGGGTCCCCGTGATGTTCTACGGGATCCTGAGCATCCTCGGCGTGATCCTGATGGCGGCCGTGTTCTGGGAGCAGATCCTCGCCCGCAACCCCCTCTTCCTCGCCCCCCTCGGGCTCCTCGCCCTCGGCTCCGGGGCGTTCGTCCCGGCGGCCCTCGCCCTGATGGCGGACACCGCGCCCGAGACGAAGTATGGGGCGACGATGGGCCTCTACTCCTTCGCCCTCGGCTTCGGGTTCTTCGTCGCGGAGCTCAGCGGGCTCGTGATCATCGCGGTGTACACGTCCGACCTCCCGCCGAACCCGACGGCCCAGGAGGTGCAGAACGCGATCGGGGGTGCCCTCCAGGGGCTGTTCTACCTGGCCCTGGGCCTGATCGGCCTCGCGGTCCTCCTGATGGTCCGGTTCTTCGTCCTCGGACGGAAGAAGGAGCGGGCCGCAGCGGACGCCGTCCGTGAACTCCGGAACGGCCCCCGGTGAGAGGCATGCGGCGGCCAGGATTTGAACCTGGGAACTCCTGCGAGATCAGACCCTGAATCTGACGCCTTTGACCATGCTTGGCTACCGCCGCACGGGTGGCGCTCCATGCACGGGGCCTGCAAGAACGTTGCGGTGGGCGTTCCCTGCGAAGTCTTATTCCCGCTGCCCGATATGGAGGGAATCGTGTTGGAGCGTCGGGACTACCGCGTGATCCCCGGGGTGAAGGCCGCGGACGTCTGGCCGCGGGTCTGGGAGTGGTGGCAGCGGGCGGGATTCGGCCTGTACCCCGTCGGCCCGAACCATCTCACGGGTTCCTCCGTGTACTCGAAGATCGGCCTCTCGCGAGAGAGCGAGGTCCGGCTCCAGGAGGCGAACGACGCGCTGTACGTCGACGTCGCGTTCCGCGCGCGGATCACGGAGGCGGGCGCGGTGGGCGGCGCCGCGGCCGCGGTCCTCTTCTGGCCCGTCGCGGTCGTGGGCGGGGCCCTCGCGTACTCCGAGTACGAGGCGGACGCGCGGGTCCTCCTCGCGAACTTCCGGCAGTACCTGTGGCAGGTGACCGGGAAGCCGAGCCAGATCCTGTTCGTCACGTCCCCGCCCTTCGGGACGCCGTACCCCGTGGCTCCGCCCCCCACCGCGGCCGCGACGCGGGCGTGCTCGAGGTGCGGTGTCGGACTCGCCCCGGAGTGGAAGGTGTGCCCGTACTGCGGGCAGGCGACGACGGGGAACGTCCCGCCTACGCCCTCTTCATGATCTTGAGGAACCCGTTCGACTCGCAGACGTGGAGGTTCCTCTTCTGGAGGACGTCCGAGAACTCCTCCCAGCTGATGATCTCGATCCGGGTGTTCCGCCCCTTCGTGAACTGGATCGCGCCGTCCGTCCCCTTCACGCGGCCCGGCTTGAGTCCCGCCTTGCGGGCCTTCTCCTTCGCGGCCTCGACACTGATCGGTTCCATCACCATGTGAGGTGCCTCCGCAGCCGCTTCCCCGGGCGGACGGCGCCGCATTTGAGGGTTCCTATATAACGATTCGGAGGTGGGTCGCGGTTCCGGCACGGACGCGCTCCCGCACTCCGGTGGGCAAGGGTTTTGAGAGCGGGGCGGATAGACCCGCCGTGCGGCTGTTCGGTTCCTCCGGGATCCGCGGGATCGCGAACGTGGACGTGACCCCCGACCTCGCGATGGCGGTGGGCCGCATCCTCGGGTCCACGTACGGGGCCGCCATCGTGGGTCGCGACCCGCGCCTCACGGGGGAGATGCTCGCCTCCGCCCTCGTCGCGGGCGTCCTCGCCTCCGGGGCGGACGCGACGGACGCCGGGATGGTCAGCACCCCGACCCTCGCGCGCGGTGCGAAGGACTACAAGTGCGGGGTCGTGATCACCGCATCCCACAACCCCGCCCCGTACAACGGGATCAAGCTGTGGAACCCGGACGGGGTCGCGTTCGACGAGGGACAGCAGGAGGAGATCGAGGCCGCCCTCGAGAGGAAGTCGTTCCCCCACGCGGCATGGAACAAGGTCGGCACCCGCCACATCCGCTCCGACCTCGCCGAGCTCCACAAGCGATCGATCCTCGCCGCCGTGGGCCACGCGACCCTCAAGGTCGTCGTGGACTGCGGGAGCGGGGCGACGTCGGAGATCACGCCCGCGGTGCTCAGGGAGATGGGATGCAAGGTCACCGCGCTGAACGCCCAGCCGGACGGGCACTTCCCCGGGAGGGACCCGGAGCCCACGGAGGAGAACCTCGAGCTCCTCCGGAGGACCGTGCGGGCCCTCGAGGCGGACCTCGGGATCGCCCACGACGGGGACGGGGACCGCATGGTCGCCGTGGACGAGAAGGGGCAGTTCGTCGGCGGGGACAAGCTCCTCGCGGTGTTCGCGAAGCGGGAGGTGAAGAAGGCCGCGGTCGTCCCCGTGGACACGTCGATGGCGATCGACGAGATGCTCCCGAAGGCGAAGGTGTACCGCACGCGGGTCGGGGACGTGTACGTCGCGCAGGAGGTCCGCCGGCGGAAGGCGGACTTCGGCGGGGAGCCCTCCGGGACGTGGATGTTCCCGCGGGTCACGATGTGCCCGGACGGCGTGTACGCGGCGGCCCACCTCGTCTCGATCGTGAAGGAAACGCCGCTCTCTGAGCTCGTCGCACAGGTCCCGCAGTTCCCGATTCTGCGGGGGGCGGTCCCGTTCCCCGCCGCGGAGCGCGAGTCGGTCGTCGCGAAGCTCGATTCCGCGATGCGGAGAATCGACGGGAAGCTTGAGACCGTGGACGGATGGCGGCTGGGCTTCGACGACGGCTGGTTCCTCGTCCGCCTCTCCGGGACGGAGCCGAAGGTCCGGATCACCGCGGAGGCCCGCACGGAGGCGCGGGCGAAAGAGCTTTACGAACTCGCCTCATCGAAGGTGAAGGGAGCGACATGAAGGCGTGGATCCTGAGCGCGGGGGAGGGCACTCGGATGCGCCCCCTCACCGCGAACCTCCCGAAGCCGCTCCTCCCCGTGGCGGGGAAGCCGTTCCTCGCGCACACCGTCGAGGCCCTCCGGGATGCGGGGGTCACGGAGCTGGCGGTCCTCATCGGGTGGCAGGGTCGCCGCGTGAAGGAGTACTTCGGCCGCGGGGACGCGTTCGGCGTGAAGCTATCGTACGAGGAGCAGGCGGAGCGACTCGGCACGGCCCACGCGATCGGGATGGCCCGCGAGCACGTCTCCGGCGATTTCCTGAGCGTGAACGGGGACGTCGTGTTCTCCGCGAAGGCGGTGCGGGGCCTCCTGGAGTTTCACCGAAAGGTGAAGGGACCCGTGATGGCGGTCGCGGAGGTCGAGAACCCCGCCGCGTTCGGGGTCGTGGAGCTCGAGGGCGACCGCGTCGTCGGCCTGGAGGAGAAGCCGAAGGCCCCGAAGTCGAACCTGATCAACGCGGGCGTGTACCTGTTCCCCGCGGACGTCTTCTCCTTCATCGACCGCACCCCGAAGTCCCCGCGAGGGGAGTACGAGATCACGGACACGATCCGCCTCCTCATGGCGGACCGGGACGTGTTCGCGTACCGCCTTCCCGACCCGTGGATCGACGTCGGCCGTCCGTGGGACCTTCTCGAGGCGAACGCGATCCTGATGCGGGGCCTGAAGGGACGGATCGACGGCGAGGTCGCGAAGGGCGCGACCCTCGTGGGGGAGGTCGTCGTCGAGGCGGGTGCTAGGGTCCTCGACGGTGCGTACGTCCAGGGCCCGACGTTCATCGGGAGGGACTCGGAGATCGGCCCGAACTGCTTCGTCCGCCCCGCGACGACAATCGGGCGGAAGTGCAAGGTCGGGAACGCGTGCGAGGTAAAGAACAGCATCCTCATGGACGGCACGCACGTCCCGCACCAGAACTACGTCGGGGACTCGATCCTCGGGGAGCGGTGCAACCTCGGGGCGGGCACGAAGGTCGCGAACCTCCGGCTCGACGAGGAGCACGTGAAGGTGCCGTGGCGGGGGCAGATGATCGACACGGGACTCCGGAAGCTCGGGGTGATCATGGGGGATGACGTGAAGACCGGGATCAACGCGTCGATCGACGTCGGGACGATCATCGGGGAGGAGACGTTCATCGGGCCCGGCGCCGTCGCGCGGGGGGTCATCGCGCCCCGCAGCCGGATCTACTGATTCCATGCGGATCGTCCAAGTGTGCCCCTGGTTCGAGCCGTACGTCGGGGGTGTCGAGACCCACGTCGCAACCCTCTCCTCGGAGCTCGTCCGGCGGGGGCACGACGTGACCGTCCTCACGAGCCGGGCGGACCGCGGGCTCCTGGAGAGGGAGGACCTCCACGGGGTCCACGTCCGTCGCGTGAAGGCCCGTGCGGTCTGGCTCCGCACGCCGATCGCTCCCGCAACGAAGGCCGTCCTCTCCTCCATCGACGCGGACGTCGTCCACGCGCACTCCCCGCCTCCCCTCACGTCGTACTACGCGGCGAAGGCGAGCTCCCGCCGGCGCGTGCCGTTCGTGATCACGTACCACTGCGACATCGGGGTCCCCTCCGTCTTCGGCCCTCTCATCGAGTCCGTGTATCGACACACACTGGAGTACTCCACGATTCGCCGCGCGAACCGGATCATCGTAACGACCGCGACGTACGCGGCGACGAGCCGCGCGGTGTGGCGGTACAACCCTGCGGTGATCCCGAACGCGGTCGATCTCCAGCGGTATCGCCCCGAGAACGACGGGAGCGCCATCCGGGCCCGCCACGGGATTGACCAGGGAGAGTCCGTGGTCCTCTTCGTGGGGCGGATGGTGGAACAGAAGGGGATCGAGAACCTCATCGAGGCCGCGAAGTCCGTCGCATACGCGAAGTTCCTCCTTGTCGGCGGGGGACCCGAGCTCGATTCCCTGCGCCGCCTCGCCGCCCGCCTCGGGGTCGCGGGGCGGGTGATCTTCACGGGCCAGGTCTCCGGCGACGATCTCCCCTCCTACTTCGCGGCATGCGACGTGTTCGTCCTGCCCTCCGTCTCCCGCCTCGAGGCGTTCGGCATCGTGGCCCTGGAGGCGATGGCGACCGGGAAGCCCGTCGTCGTGAGCGACATCCCCGGGGTGCGGGAGGTGATCGCGGACGGGAAGGAGGGGCTCCTCGCGGACCCCGTGGACCCGGAGGACCTCGGCGGGAAGATTCGCATCCTCCTCGCGGACGACCGGAAGCGGTCCGTGATGGGGCGCGCGGGCCGAGAGACCGTGGAGAGGAACTTCGGCGTCGAGACCGTCGTGGACCGTATCGAGGCCCTGTACCGGGACCTCGCCGCGAACCGCCGGTCCGCCTAGGGGACGACCTCGAGCGTCACGGGGCGGCCCGCATTGTCCCACGCCGCCCACGTCGTCTCGTCGTACGGGCGCCCCGCGATGATGTGGACGCCCCCGAACTTCGAGAACAGGTGGAGGTCCTCGTCGGAGGGATGGAACGCCCCGCTCGGGTGGCTGTGGACGGTCCCCACGACGCTGAAGTCCGGGGGCATGTTGTACAGCCGGAAGATCGCGTGGCGGTTCCCGCCGATTGTCCCCGGGATTAGGAGGAGCTCCGTGATCACGCCGCCCTCCGCCCGCAGGATCGCTCCGAACTCGTTCGGATACGAGTCCTTCGACGCGCCGAGGATCATCCGGAGGGTCTTTCGTCGGATCGCGGTCGGGCGCTGGAACAGGGGCATCGGGTCTCACGGCTTCGCGAGCTTCTGCTCGATCCGCTGGTAGAAGTCGTCGCGGAACCGGATGAACCTGGCGGGTTTCTCGCTCGCCGTGAAGGCGAGGTCCTCGCTCCCGCCGAGGGGGACCTCCCGCTGGCCATCGAGGACGAGGAGGCACTCCTTCGGCTTCGTGAGGCGCACCCGCACCGTGCTCTTCGGCGGGAAGACGATGGGCCGGAAGTACGGCGTGAACGGCGCGATCGCGGACACGATGATTGCGTCGATGCGCGGATCCACGATGGGCCCGCCCACGGACATCGAGTACGACGTCGAGCCCGTCGGGGTCGCGACGATGATCCCGTCCGCCCGCACCCGCTCCGCGATCTGGCGGTCCACGTCGATCTCGAACGCGCGGATCTTCGAGACGTGCGCCGTGTGGACGACGGCCTCGTTCAGGCAGTCCGGCATCCGCCGGCCGTCCACGTCGACGCGGACCCGCATCCGGGGCTGCACCCGGTAGTTCCCCGCGAGGACCTTCGGGAGGTACGCGTCCACCTCGTCCGCCATGATCTCCGCGAGGAACCCGAGGGAGCCGCTGTTGATCCCCAGGAGGTCCCCGTCCGCGAGCTGGAAGGCGCGGAGGATCGTCCCGTCCCCGCCCACCGCGAGGATCACGTCGAACGTCGCCCCCTGGAGCAGGAGCCCTTTCGCCTTGAGCCGGTCCGCGATCTCCTTCTCGAGGACGACCTCGTGGCCCTTCCCGATGGACTTCACGATCCGCCGGCAGAGCTCCATCGTCCCGGGGATCTTCGGGTTCGCGGTGATGCCGATCCTCATGGAAGCATCTCCAGGATCTGCGGGTCTCCGTACGCGATCACGTTCGCCCGGGCCGTCGGGCTGAGGTCCATGTCGAGGGGCCCTCGGTCGAGGCCGACGACCTCCCCGCCCGCCTCCCGGACGATCAGGACTCCCGCCGCGACGTCCATCGCCCGCAACTCGTGCCCGACCTCAGTGCTATGGAGGTAATAAAGGTCCGCCGCGCCCTTCGCGACGAGGCAGAGGTCCAGGGAGGCGGCCCCGAGGTTTCGGACCCGGCGCGCGGCGTTCGCGACGAGGAGCGAATCCGCATGGGCCTTCTCCCCCAGATACACGTCGAACACCGTGTCGCGGGGGGTGAACGGTTTGCGGACGTGGATCGGCCGGTCGTTCAGCGATGCCCCCTTCCCCGCCTCCGCGAAATACGTTTGGCCGGTCACGAGGTCCCGGACCAGGCCCGCATGGACGTCGCGGAGGCGCTCGACGTTCCCCCGCGGGGCCTGGGGGACCGCCGCGACCGACACCGCGTACGCCGGGAACCCCCGCACCGCGTTGTGGGTCCCGTCAACCGGGTCTAGGACGAGGGTCCACTCCCCCTCCCCCTCCACGCGTCCCGCCTCTTCGCTCATGACCGTGTACGGGAGGCCCCGGGCGGCGAGGAAGGCAAAGGCGGCCCGCTCCGCGACGAGGTCGATCCGCTGGGTGGCGGCCCCCGTGGCCCCCCTCCCGACGACCTCCCCGAGGTCCCCCGCGAACCCCCGGACTGCCGCCTGGACCGCGTCCGCGACCCCCGCCAGGACGGCCTTCACGGGGGGACGACAGGAGCCCCGGGTAAAGAACCCTCCCGAGGCCGGATGGTTCTGTTGCATTCGGGGTTGGACAGGGGGTCGCTGTGCCGGACCCTGCTCCTTGTCTCGGGCCGACCATTTCGCTGAGACGGTTTGGAACGGTCCGAGCGATGCGGGTGAGGTCGTGGAACGCATGGAAATCCGCCTGACCAGGAGGTAGATTGCCGAACTCCTGGTCCATGGGGGAGCCTTCAAGCCAATCCGCGCGTTTATCAGGAAGCCGCATGTGGGGCCGCTCATGATGCCGGTTCTTGGCCAGGCCAGACCACGCAGCTACCTGCCACCAAACCCGCGACGGCTGAGGAGAATACCATGAAAGCGATCGTTCGCAAAACGTACGGCTCACCCGATGTTCTGGAGCTCCAGGAGACCGAGAAGCCAGACCTCACGGACGATGGCGTGCTGGTGCGAGTCCGCGCGGCTTCAATCAACCCAGCGGACTGGTACGCCCTGACAGGCACGCCGTACTTCGCACGCATGTTTATCGGGCTACTCAAACCAAAAAGCAACAGATTGGGAGTCGACTTCGCGGGGACGGTGGAAGCGGTCGGCAGAGACGTCACCCAGTTTCGACCGGGTGACGAGGTATTCGGCGCGAGGGACGGAGCCTTCGCCGAGTACGTGTGCGTTCGCAACGCAGTCGCGCCGAAACCGGCCAACCTGACGTTGGAGCAGGCGGCGGCCGTGCCTGTGGCGGCGCTCACCGCACTGCAGGGTCTTCGCGACAAGGGGCAGATTCAGCCAGGGCAAAAGGTCCTGATCAACGGGGCGTCGGGAGGCGTGGGCACGTTTGCCGTGCAGATCGCCAAGGCGTTCGGAGCCGAAGTGACCGGCGTGTGTAGCTCGAGGAATGTCGACCTCGTGCGATCGATCGGCGCTGATCACGTCATCGACTACACCCGTGAGGACTTCACCCGGAGTGACCGGCGCTACGACGTGATGCTCGATGTCGCCGGGAGCAGGTCGTGGTCAGAGTGCAGGCGCGTACTCAACCCGCAGGCGACCCTCGTCATCGTCGGAGCACCGAAGGGCAACCGTCTGCTCGGACCTCTGAGTCACATCGTCAGAGTACGCCTGGCGGCATTGCCTAGCAGCCAGAAGGTCGTTTTCTTCTTGGCGAAGACGAACAGGGCGGACATGGTGGTCCTGCGAGAGCTTCTCGAGGCCGGAAAAGTGACACCGGTCATCGACAGGCGTTACGAGCTGAGCGAAATCGCCGACGCTTTCCGGTATCTGGAAGAAGGACACGCCCAAGGAAAGATCGTCATCACCGTGTGATGCGCGGACCACCGCGCAGATCACGGGATTTCGATACATGATCACAGAATGGCGGTTCCCGTGCGTGTCGGATCACGGCATCGTTGGCTGGACAGCACCGAGGGTCCGCCGTCGCGGACGAGTTCCTCCAGCTCGTCGGGTGGGTAGAGGTCGTTAAGCGCTTCGAGGCCGGGTTGAAGGGGGTGTGAGTCTGGCTGCGGCTGGCTCACGGGGCATCCCATCCGTGTGGGGGAACGGGTGCGCCGGTCACGAGGGTGCCGATTCAGGCTGGGGCCTTGAAGGGTTCGGGGTGTTGGGCAACCTAACCGAGGCCCCATGCATCGGAAATCCGAGCGACCAACATGTCTGAGGACGAACGTGTCGCCATGCACTCGCCCCTCGTTATAAGGGGACTTTTCGCCGCCAGTTCGCGCTTGCCGTCGTCCACGAACACGAATGCAACAGGCCTCGCCACTGAGACGCCACCAACCTTGGACGCAACAGAACCAGGCCAGAGGGTTCTCCTAACTTAATTGGCCCGGGGGCGGCAAGGGGGTTACAGTGTCTGCGGAGGCGGCGATACGCGCGGTGGCGCCTCCTTCAGTCGTTTTGATGGGCCCGCAAGAGACCGTCTAGGCGATGCTCTTCAGTAGTTTCGTGGCGAAGTCCGGATCTCCTACCGCATTGTCCAAGATCGAGACTCGTCAGCGACTTAACCGAGAAGCACAATGTAAGCCGGGCGATCAATTGGTAATGGAACCAATCTCAGTAGAGGAGGCACAGCGTCTCGCCGCTCGAAGCGGGCTAAAACCGGTCCGGGATATCAAGACCGGAAAAATCTCGCTTCTGCGAACGGTCCAGTCTGGATTCCAGCTCGTCTCGTGGAGTGAGCTCGAGACCGAACTGACCGAGCAGGGCTTGGCCCTCTACCGGTCGAACGGGACTCTCTCAATCCGACAGGCGTGATCGACCGAGGATAAGAAGTTCAGCGACAAGATGGAGTTTCAAGCGGTGGGTCTTCCGAATAGCTGAATTCCCTCCCACACCAGGGGCACTTGGCATCCCAGATATCGTCGTCTTGGATGAGGATCCACACAAGCCTCATGCCGCAACAGATCAGGATGGGTCCGTACGCCACGTTCTCGATCCGGTCACCAATCTCCCGAGTCATACGGGTGTTCAGTACATGTAGCGTACATCTGGCCCCAGAGAAAATAGAGGCGGGGCGATCCATTAGACCGCCCCAGCCTCGTTGTGGAGGGATGCTTTTTCTAAGCGGTATCCCGTATGGCAGTCCGTGAGCATTAAGGAACCGGAATACGCTTCCGTCAGGTAGTTTTGATGGTGTCTGACGCGAGGCCAAAAAGGACGCCGGGGGTGCCAATCCCCCCGGCGTTCGGGGCACGTGGCCCCTTTCAAGGGATCCCGTTCGAGATCCCTTTGTGTTGTAATGTCGTCCACGCAGGACGTTGGCTACTTCTTGGTCTTGGCCGCGGCGGACATCGCCCTCGCCTTGAAGTCCGGGTTCGTCCCAGACTTGTCGGCGGCGGACTGAATCCGCGCTGCCGCTTCCTTCGTCATGGCCTTTTGGGTCATGTGCTCCTCAACAGAGGCTAACGAAACTTAAGCCTTGTGGCGCGAACATCCGCATCCTATATCCCCGTCGCGAGCAATGGAAGACGACGACAATGAGCAATGCGATTCTTAGCTTGGTCGGCCTGATTCTGACCGCGATTGGTGGTTTCGGACTTGGCTGGAACCCCCCGGTAAGAATACTCTTCCAGGATCCGGATGCCGAGGTGGACCTTCAGTACCGGACATGGTACCACGGGCCGTCGGGAGAGCCTGCGAGAGAATGGAGGGCGGCCCTTTTGGCAGACATGCGTCGGGGGCGGCGGGACACGACCCTGTGGCTCGCGACCTTTTTGCTCGGGGTCGTGATCTCCGCGGTCGGACTGTTTTGACGGCGGATTTGGGTCGAGCAACCGACCATCCTCGGGAAAAAGGGTGGGGCGGTACTTGTCCCGCCCCACGCCCGTGTGGAGGGATGTCAGAGCCATCCGGCCCGTCGCATCAGGCCTTCGAGGATTTCCAGCCTTCGCTGTTCCACGGCGATCCGCCGCGCATAGGCGTCCCTGACCTTGTGCGCGTCGTCACGGTTTGATATGATGAACATTCCCGTGGGTCCGAGGGCCGTCCCGATGAACACGCCATGCTCCCTCAGGGGACCGAGAACCCCCGTCTGCCACGCCTCCCGGTGGATCGAGAAACCGGAGTTCTCCAAATGCTCCACGATGCTGTCGATGGACACCCCGTGCTGTAATCCCACCGCGTGCGCGAGCATGTATTCCACAGTGGCCCGCATTTCCATGTATCGAGCGTGGGCTTGGAGGGCGGGCGGAGGGTTCGCGAGGAAATCGCGGGCGGCTTGGACGAACGGCATCAGGACTCCCCCAAGAGGGCATCGGCTTTGTAGATGTCTGGGTTGTTCGCGTTGAACTCCGTCTTGAGCGACACGCGGAGGTGGGACAGATCCACGAGCTTCCAGCCGACGACCTTCCAGTGACGGGTGGACTCCTCCTCGATTTCCCATCCAATCAGAAGATGTCGGGCGTCGGCCTTGATTTTCTTGCCGCCGCTGTAGTAGAACGCCCGTGCGGAGCTCTCGCCGATCTGGGAGGAAACCTTCGTCTCGAAGTACGTCAGGCGTCCCGCCTGGTCGATCAGCTCGTGGTCCGGATATCCCGAGCCCCCGACCCGCCTCGCGGTCATTCCGACGCCCCCCATCTCGGGCACGAACTCCTCCTCCAGCGGACGGCTGACGTTTCGGGGGTCGTTCCCCGTGTACGTGCGACCTGTCTTACGGCATATCGCCAAGAAGTTATTCGCGGCCTTTACGATCCGGCGGACCAGCTCCGCGTCGTCGGAATTGTTCAGATCGATGGGGATAATCTCATGGCCCGATGTCTCTTTGACGACGAGTGGGAAGGGGATATCACGGAGCTTCAGCGCCTCTTGGACGATCTCCTTGATTCCCGCCGTGCGATCCCTCCGTAGCGATCCTCTGCTGCGCGAGCAGTTCTTCCGCGACACGGATATAACTCGGGTCTATTTCAAACCCGATGTACGGCACGGCGAGGCGCTTGCAAGCGAGGGCCGTTGTCCCGATCCCCATGAACGGGTCGAGGACGAGCTTCGCTCGCTCGACCCCATGCAACCGGATGCACATCTCGGGAAGCTTGACGGGGAAGGTGGTGGGGTGAGGCCGCTTCTCCCAAATCGTCTCATAGGGCATGAACCAGGTGTTCCCGCGGTCCCGCAGGTCGTCGCCATTGGCGGACTTCCACCGCTTGATGTTCGTCTTATCCTGATATGGGACGCCGACGGCCAGTTTGTCCATGGGCACTCTGCCCGACTTCGTGAAATGGAAGACGTATTCGAAGCACCCGTTGAGATAGACGCTGCTTTTCACCGGCTTGAAGTGCCCAACCGCAAGATCGCCACGGATGTTCGGGTAGTCCCCAACATCCGCCTTCGGGATCGCTATGGACTTGACCCAAATGATCGTGTTCTGGAGGACGAAGTGCTTGCGGAACCGTTGGGCGACATCGAGCGGGATCCATTGGTTCGACGGCTTGCCCCCGACATTCAGGAAGAAGGACCCGTCATCCGCCATCGCACCCTTTGCCGCTTCGGCGACGCGCTCCATCCAGTCTAAGTAATCGTTGTCTGGCAGCTTGTCGTGATATCCATTGTAGGGCTTGTCGATGTTATACGGGGGCGAGGTCACGATCACGCTAATCGGCTCGTCGAGCCGCTTGAATCCGTCAATGCAATCGATCTCGTGAATCGTGTTGAGCGCGAGCTTCACGCTCGCACCCCCCCGCCACCATTTCCGCTGGAACCTCCGCCGAGTGCGAGAAGGGACTCTCCGAGCGCCAATGCCTTGCGCCCGTCGCTCGTAACGCGATAGAGATCGGTCTTCTTGTCTTGGGTAGCGAGTCCCGATTCTCCCAGCTCGCTGAGGATGACGTTTGTGCCGGACGTGCCGACGATCTTGAACGCGAGATAGGAGAATGTCAAACCGTCGGGCGCGGCGGCGAGGGCGCGAAGCACATCCAAGCGGTGGGCCTTGCCGATGATCTTCGCATGGTCGTGCGTCACGGTCTCAGGATAGACCTTAATGGATTTAGCTCTGCGCTTCATGGCCATGGTATCGCGCTCTATACATCGCTCCAGAAGCATAAGACTTGCGGCTCCAGTTCATGTGCATGGAACTTAAGGCCCATTGCCCGATGTCCGACGCAGGGTTGGTGAAACCGCGCACTTCCGCGAGGCCAAGAAATCGCCCCAAGGAACGGCCCCAGTCGGCGCGGATGCGGGCGCCTTCGGCCCGCGCCTCACGCCGAGCCATCGACCACAGACCCTCAGAGTGAAAGTGGGTTAGATCGCCCCGCAACGCGGCGGCGTGCCCATAAGGAGGGATTTTCGAAGGAGGCCCGCGTTTTTCGGATACCTCCCCCTGTGAACTCCAAGCCCCTGTGCGCGTATGGGGAGGGTGGAGCGGCGTGGTGTGTTCAGCACCCGCCGCCCAGAGAGGCCGATGGAGTGACCATCGACGTCTGTTCCACCCAAGAGGCGGATAGAAACAGGCTCGCACTTGAAGTTGCCGAGAGCAACCACAAGCGGGCGTGCAAGGTCTGCGGATCGGAGCGGGTCAAGAGGTCGGGTAAGGACGCGAAGGGCCAGCAGCTCTGGCGATGCAAGGCATGTTCGAGGCGGTTCGTGGAGAACGGATGCCCATATCGGGCGCGGACCCCGCTCCCCGTGATCGCAAGCGCGATGGAGATCTACTTCTCGGGGAGCAGCACGGCGAAGACGAGCCGACTTCTCCGGAAGGTGCTCCGCGTCCACCGGAGCGATGTGGCGGTGTGGAAGTGGATCGTGAAGTACCCGAGCCTCGCGCGGGACTACACCGCGGCGCTTAGGGCGCAGACCTCCCCGACCTGGCACGCAGATGAGACCGTGATCGACACGCGGGTGGGCAAGCTATGGCAGTGGGAGGTCGAGGACCAGGATACGCGGTACATCCTGACGAGCATGATGACCGGATGGGGCCGGGAGAGCCAGCACGCGGTGGACCTGTTCGCCCATGCGAAGGCCGTCGGGGTCCGGCCCGAGAGGATTGTCACGGACGGGCTCCGGGCCTACGTCGAGGGCGTCCGGCGGAACTTCTACACGAACCGGGCGAACCCCCGCGGGCCGAACGGGGTGAAGCACGTGAACCGAATTCACTTCGCGCAGGCGGACAACAACAATCTGATCGAGCGGTTCCACGGGTCCGTGAAGGAGCGGACGAAAACCCTTCGCCATTTCAAGCGGGCGGACACCGCGAAGGCGATCCTCGACGGCTGGATCATCGCGTACAACTTCCTGAGGGAGCACGAGTCCCTTGGCGGCCTCACGCCCGCGGTGAAGGCGGGAATCGACCTCCCGTTCGAGGACGGGTGGGGAGACCTCATCCGGTGGGCGACGTATTTCCGGGCACGAGTGGGCCAATTAAGTTAGGAGAACCAGGCCAGAGACATGCTTATATAGAAGTCCTTACTTAGTTCGCCCGACTCAGACGTCGGAGGAGTCGCTTTATGATGCCTGCAGGAACGCAGATCTTGGTACTGAGGGAAGGAACGCGCCGGGAGAAGGGCAAAGGGGCCCAGTTCAACAACATCGCGGCCGCGAAGGCGGTAGCGGATGCGGTGCGGAGCACCCTCGGCCCGCGCGGGATGGACAAGATGCTCGTCGACTCCCTCGGGGACGTCGTCATCACGAACGATGGCGTGACGATCCTCAAGGAGATGGACATCGAGCACCCCGCGGCGAAGATGCTCGTCGAGGTCGCGAAGACCCAGGACGAGGAGGCCGGCGACGGCACGACGACCGCCGTGATCCTGGCGGGGGAGCTGCTGAAGAAGGCGGAGGACATGATCGAGCAGAACATCCACCCGACCGTGATTGCGGGCGGGTACCGGCTCGCGAGCGAGAAGGCCCGCGAGGTCCTGGAGAAGATCGCCACGAAGGTGTCGATGAAGGACACCGACGTCCTGCGGAAGGTCGCGACCACCGCGATGGCTTCCAAGTCGGCCAGCGGCCACCGGGACCACCTCGCGGACATCGTCGTGAAGGCCGTGACGACGGTGGCGGAGGAGCGCGCGGACGGCTCCTACTACGTCGATGACGACGACATCCAGATCACGAAGAAGCAGGGCGGCTCCATCGCGGACACGGAGCTCGTCGAGGGCGTCATCGTGGACAAGGAGCGCGTCCACCCGGGCATGCCCCCACAGGTCGAGAACGCGAAGATCGCCCTGATCGACGTCGCCCTCGAGGTCAAGAAGACGGAGATCGACGCGAAGATCGAGATCACGGACCCGAGCCAGCTACAGGCGTTCCTCTCGGAGGAGGAGAACATGCTCCGCCGGATGGTCGAGACGGTGAAGAAGTCCGGCGCGAACGTCCTGTTCTGCCAGAAGGGGATCGACGACCTCACGCAGCACTTCCTCGCGAAGGCGGGGATCTACGCGGTCCGCCGGGTGAAGAAGTCCGACATGGAGAAGCTCGCGAAGGCGACGGGCGGGAAGATCGTCACGAAGCTGGACGATCTCTCGAAGGATGACCTCGGGCACGCGAAGCTCGTCTTCGAGAAGAAGATCGGCGACGACCAGATGACGTTCGTGACGGGCTGCAAGGACCCCCGCGCGGTCTCAGTCCTGATTCGCGGCGGGACGGAGCACGTCGTCGACGAGGTGGAGCGGTCCCTCGAGGACGCCCTCAGCGTCGTCGCGTGCGCGGTCGAGGACGGCAAGGTGATCACGGGAGGCGGTGCGGCCGCCACGGAGATCGCCCTCGGCCTGCGGGACTACGCGCCCACGATCGGCGGCCGCGAGCAGCTCGCGATCGAGGCGTTCGCGGACGCGGTCGAGATCATCCCCCGCACGCTCGCGGAGAACGCGGGACTCGACCCGATCGACACCCTGATCGAGCTCCGCAAGGAGCACAAGAAGGGGAGCAAGCACGCCGGCGTGAACGTCTTCACGGGCAAGGTCTCCGACATGCGGAAGGAGAACGTCGTGGAGCCGCTCCGCGTGGGCGCGCAGGCGATCGCCTCCGCCACGGAGGCGGCCGTGATGATCATCCGGATCGACGACGTGATTGCCGCGAAGGCGGGCGGAGCCGGCGGAGGCGCCGGGGGCCCGAAGGGCGGCGAGGACGGCGGCGGAGACGGAGAGGAGTTCTAGGGTCCCAGCGGGGCCCGGGATCCCCATGGACGGTGAGGATGGAGCCGTCCGGCGGCCCTCCGTTCCGGAGGTGTTCCGGCGGCTCCTCGAGCGGCTCGACCGCTTCGCGCCCCTTCCGCCGGGCACGGGCTTCGTCCCGCGCCTGGGACCCGGGGCCGTGAGCCTGGACCTACAGGGTCGCCAGATCGAACCCGCCACGGACGTGATCGAGGGCGTCGGCACGATCTTCGTCACGATCGATTTCCCCGGCGTCCGCCGGAGGGACATCGACCTGCGGGCGACGGAGGGGACCCTGGTCGTGAGCGCGAACTCGCCGACCCGAACGTACTACCGCGAGATCCCGCTCCCGACGCCCGTGCGGACGGACGTGATCCGCGCGACGTACAAGAACGGGGTCCTGGACGTGTCCCTGGAGAGGAAGGATCGGACGTGGCGCATCCCCGTGCAGTGAGGTGGACGATGGCGAACGAGACACCCGACCCGGAGCCCGTGGAGACCGTGCCCCTGCCGCCGGATGCCGTGCGGCTCCAGCGGGAGCTGGAGGACACGAAGAAGCGCTTCGAGGAGGTCCTCACCCGCCTCGCGTACCTGCAGGCGGAGCTCGAGAACACCCGGAAGCGCGCGGAGCGGGAGGCGGACCAGGCCGTGATGTACGCGAACGAGGCTCTCGTCGCGCATCTCCTCCCCGTCCTGGACGACCTCGACGCGGCGGTGCTATCCGCAAACGCCAAAGAGGGGAAGGGCCTGGAGATGATCCGGGAGAACGTCGTGAAGGCGCTGAAGGAGGCCGGGCTGGAGGAGATCCCCGCGGAGGGGCTGCCCTTCGACCCGTACGTCCACGAGTGCGTCCAGCTCGGGGACGACGAGGGCCTGCCGGACGGCCACGTGAAGGAGGTCGTCCAGAAGGGGTACACGTTCCGGAAGAGAGTACTGCGACCCGCACGGGTCGCTGTCGTGAAACACAAGACCACAGGACCAGAAGGTGATCAGGATGGCTAAGATCATAGGAATCGATTTGGGAACGACGAATTCGGAAGCCGCCTACATGGAGGGCGGGACGCCGAAGATCATCCCGAGCGCGGAAGGCTCGACGTACGGCGGGAAGATGTTCCCGTCCGTCGTCGCGTTCACGAAGGACGGACAGGACGGACAGATCCTCGTCGGCGAGCCCGCGAAACGGCAGGCCGTGCTGAACCCCGAGCGCACGATCATGCAGATCAAGCGCAAGATGGGGACGGACTACAAGGTCACGATCGACGGGAAGACGTACACGCCGCAGGAGATCAGCGCGATGATCCTGCGGAAGATCAAGACGGACGCGGAGGCGTTCCTCAGCGACAAGGTCACCCAGGCCGTGATCACGGTGCCCGCGTACTTCAACGACAACCAGCGGCAGGCGACGAGGGACGCGGGGAAGATCGCGGGCCTCGAGGTCCAGCGGCTCGTGAACGAGCCCACCGCGGCGGCCCTCGCGTACGGCCTCGACAAGAAGGGCGAAGGGAAGATCTGCGTCCTCGACCTCGGCGGCGGGACGTTCGACGTCACCCTGATGGAGATTGGGGACAGCGTGTTCGAGGTGATCTCGACGAGCGGCGACACGCAGCTCGGCGGGATGGACATGGACAACGCCCTCGTCGGCTGGCTCGTCTCCGAGTTCAAATCGGAGACCGGCGTCGACGTGTCGAAGGACCGCCAGGCGATGCAGCGGATCCGGGATGCGGGGGAGAAGGCGAAGATCGAGCTCTCGAGCACCCTGGAGACGACGATCAACCTCCCGTTCCTCGCGCAGAAGGGGGACCGCCCGCTCCACCTGGAGAAGCGGCTCACCCGCGCGAAGCTCGAGGAGCTGATCGAGCCCGTGCTCGCCCGGCTCGAGGGGCCGATCAAGCAGGCGTTCAAGGACGGCGGCTGGACGTACTCCGACGTGAACCACGTGATCCTCGTCGGCGGCCCGACCCGGATGCCCGTCGCGCGAGGGCGGTTCGAGCGGATCCTCGGCCGGCCCGCGGAGAGGGGCGTCGACCCGATGCAGTGCGTCGCCCTCGGAGCCGCGATCCAGGCGGGGATCCTCAGCGGCGAGGTGAAGGGCATCCTCCTCCTCGACGTGACCCCGCTCTCCCTCGGCGTCGAGACCCTCGGCGGGGTGTTCCACAAGCTGATCGAGCGGAACACGACGATCCCGACCCGCAAGTCGGAGATCTTCACGACCGCCGCGGACGGCCAGTCCACGGTCGAGGTCCACGTGCTCCAGGGGGAGCGGTCGATGGCCTCGGACAACATCAGCCTCGGGAAGTTCTACCTCACGGGGCTGCCGCCCGCTCCGCGCGGGTTGCCGCAGATCGACGTCACGTTCGACATCGACGCGAGCGGGATCCTCACGGTGACCGCGACGGACAAGGGGACGGGGAAGTCGGAGAAGCTTACGATCATGGCCCCGCAGCGGCTGTCGAAGGACCAGATCGACCGCGCGATGCGGGACGCGGAGTCCCACGCGGAGGACGACCGGCGCGCGAAGGAGCTCGTCGAGACCCGCAACCAGGCGGACTCCCTGATCTACGCGACGGAGAAGATGCTCCGCGAGATGGGGGACAAAATCTCGGAGGCGACGAAGAAGGCGGTCCAGGACCGGGTGGAGGACCTCCGGAAGGCCCTCGACTCGATGGACCTCGCGACCCTCCGGCGGGCGATCGAGGCGCTGAACGCGGAGGCCCAGAAGATCGGGATCGAGATCTACCAGCGGTCCCAGCAGGCCGCGACCCCTCCGCCCTCCGGCGGCGGCGAGGACGACGGATCGGCCGGCTCCGGTGACTCCGGGGGCCCGAAGGTCGTGGACGCGGACTTCGAGGAAGTCGACAAGTAGGAACGCATAAGGCATGACGCGGGAATCGCAATCCGCGATGGGCAGGCGCGACTACTACGAGGTCCTCGGGGTTCCGAAGACCGCGACCTCGGACGAGATCAAGAAGGCGTACCGCCGGCTCGCGAAGGAGTACCACCCCGACATGGCGAAGGGGGACAAGAAGGTCGCCGAGGAGCGGTTCAAGGAGCTCTCCGAGGCGTACGAGGTCCTCGCGGACGCCGGGAAGCGGAAGATCTACGACGCGTACGGCCACGAGGGCCTGAAGCAGCGGGTCTGGGGCGGCCAGGACTTCGATTGGTCCCGCTTCACCCACGTCGGGGACGTCCGGGACCTATTCGGGGAGGACTTCTTCGAGTCCTTCTTCGGTCGCTCCCCGTCCGGCGGGAGCCTGTTCGAGGACCTCCTCGGCGGCCGGGGAGGGCGGCGGAGGGGCCCCCGGCGGGGGCAGGACCTCCAGGTCGAGGTGGACGTCCCCCTGGAGGGGCTCGTCCACGGCACCCGGGAGGAGATCCGAGTCCCCCGGTCCGCGCCGTGCGATGCGTGCGGGGGGACCGGCGCGCGCGGGGGCAAGGTCCTCACGTGCCCGCAGTGCAACGGCCAAGGCCAGGTGAGCCGGAGCCAGAGCCGGGGCTTCTCGCAGTTCATCAGCATCACGACGTGCCCGAAGTGCCAGGGGCGGGGCCAGTTCCCCGAGGCCCCCTGCCCCGCGTGCCGGGGCGCAGGCCGCGTCGAGACGACGTCGACCCTCCACGTGGAGATCCCCGCGGGGGCGCCGGACGGCCTCCAGCTCCGGGTCCACGGGAAGGGGAACGCCGGAGACCCGGGCGCGCCGCCGGGGGACCTGTACGTCATCGTCCGGACCCGGGACCATCCGCGGTTCCGTCGGGAAGGGCGGGACCTCCTCCTCGAGTGGCCGATCTCGTTCCCCAGAGCGGCCCTGGGCGGGGACGTGGAAGTCCCGACGCTCGACGGCAGCGCGCGGGTGCGGATCCCCCCGGGGACCCAGACCCACACCGTGTTCCGCCTCCGGGGGAAGGGGCTCCCGGACCTCGAGACGGGACGTCCCGGGGACGAGCTCGTCCGGGTCACCGTCGCGACGCCGGAGCGGCTGGACGGCGAGGCGCGGAAGCTCCTCGAGAGGCTCGACAAGCTCACCGGGGATCCCCGCACCTCGTAGGCGGGGTCCCTGTACCGCGACCGGTGATCACGGGAACGGGAGGCCGGCGAGGATCGAGACGGCCTTGAACAGCGCGTAGAACCCGATGAGGCCGCACGCGACGATCATGATGATCACGACGTCGCGACCGATCGTCGGCCGTTCCTGGACGATCTTCTCCGCCTGCGCCAGAGTCTCCCCCGGAAACGGCGCCGGATGGGGCGTCTGGATATGAATAGGATTTGGGACGGCTATCGACGCCGATTCCCAAGTCCGTGAACACCGCCGCCCCCTCGCAACGTTTTAGCCGTCCCCCGGGCTTTCGAGGTCGATGTCGAAGGTCCTCGGGGTGATGACGGAGGACTTCCGCCTGTACCACGACCTCGTCGCGGAGCTGAAGGCCCGCGACATCCCGTTCGTGAGCCTCTCGTTCTCCCGCCGGATCCCCGAGAACGTCGGGGTCATCGTCACCTCACCGAAGGAGGCGGAGCGGGTCCGGCGGCCCCACGTCGTCGCGGAGGCGGACATCGGCGCGGCGATCGCCCGCGCGCTCCAGGTCCTCCAGGGGAAGACGCGGTGGGAGGAGGTCCTCGTGGGGATCGACCCGGGCGCGGAGCCCGGGGTCGCCGTCGTGGGGGACGGCCAGGTCCTCGCGACGTACCACGCGCCCTCGCCAGAGGGCGTCGCGGGCATCGTGCGGGAGGCGCTCGGCACGTTCCCGTCCCTCCGCCGGCGGGTCCGGATCGGCCACGGGGACCGGACGAACCGGAACCGGATCCTGAACGCGCTCGCCCGGGAGGGCCTCCCCACGGAGATCGTGGACGAGGCGGGGACGACGGACCGCACCCAGGACCCGGACGTCGGCGCCGCGATCAAGATCGCGTTCGTCCCCGGGGTGCGGGCGACGCCGCCGTACGACGTGGAACCGACACCGGGGGAGGTGCGGGAGATCCAGCGGAGGAGCCGGGTCACGAGCGAGGGCGGGGTCACGATCTCGAAGGACCTCGCCTCCCGCGTCGCCCGCGGGGAGATCAGCCTGGACGAGGCGATCCGGAAGCAGAGGCATCAGGAGTGAGGCGAACCGTCACGGCCCCGCGACCCACTTGTAGCGGGCCTCGATCTCCTTCCGCTTCTTGAAGTACATCTCCTCCGCGATTTCCCCCGCCGCCAGCTTCACCTCGAGGGCCTCGATCTCCTGCTCGAGATCCCCGCGGAAGCTCGCCCGGTAGTCCGCCGCGGCCCGCTCCAGGAGATTAGCGAGGTCGGACCCCCGCCGCGTGAGCCGGTACACGATCTTGGGGCGCCCCGTCGCCGCGAAGATCGCGGACCGGTCCACGAGGCCCCAGTAGAACAGCTCCGAGAGCTGCTTGTCGACGGCTTGGCGGCGGATCTTCATCTTCTTCGCGAGGTCCTCCGGGTGGTCGAACCCCTGGCGGAGCAGTTTGAGGATCTGGAGGCGGGTCGGGGAGGTGGCGATCCGGAGGAGCTCGAGCGGGTCGTCCGCCACGCCGCCGCACGGGCCTGACCCCATTCAAAGCTTCTTCAACCCGGGAGTTGACATTGTCCCCGCACTTGTGGAGGGTTTCCTCCGCACCCGTGAGGCTCGCCTAAATACGCCGACGTCCTTGGCACTCATCATGTCCGACAAGAAGTCGGTCGAAAAGGAGTACGAGGTCACGATCTACCTCGACACGGAAGTCCGCCCGCCCTACAGCGTGGTGCTCCGGTGAAGCGGTCGGAGATCCTCCGGCGTCTCGAGGAGCGCCTCGCCCGTGGCGAGATCTCCGAGAAGACGTACGTCGAGATCAAGGCCCGGTACGAGGCGGAGCCCGACGAGCCCGAGGCCCAGCAGCCCTCCCACGAGGGAACGGGACACGCCGCTCACGCGGGCCACCCCGAGGACCTCGGGTTGCTGATCGAGCGGACGATCCGGGAGGCCGTCGAACCGATGCTCCGGGGCATGCCGGACCTGGAGCGGAGGATCCGCGAGTCCGTGGAGCCCGCGATCTCCGGGATGCGGTTCGCGGACTTCGGCGAGGGCGTCCTGTCCCGGAACGGGAACGTCAAGATCGCAGGGTCGGGGGTCGTCACGGGGAGCCCCGTGCGGGCCCGCGAGTTCAAGTCCGCGGGGTCCGGGCGGGTCGTCGGGGACCTGGAGGCGGACCTCGCGAAGGCGGCGGGATCGATACTCTTCGAGGGGAACGTGACCGCGCAGGAGTTCCACACCGCGGGCTCCGCCAGGGTGAACGGCCACCTCCGCGGCACGGAGCTCCACAGCTCCGGTTCCCTCTCCGTCGGCGGGGACGTGGAGGCCCGCGAGGTCCATGTCCGCGGGAGCATGAGCGTCGGCGGGCGCACCACGGCGCACGAGTTCCGGCTCTCCGGGGGAGGGACGTTCGGCGGGCCCTTGGAGGCCCGCGAGGTCGACATCGAGCTCGGCGGGGACGTGAGCGCGCCGGTGATCCACGGCACGGAAGTGAACGTCCGCCGGCCCGGCGGGTTCTTCCGCGGTCGCTGCGAACTCCGGGCGGACCGGATTGCGGCGCGCGAGGTGAACCTGGAGTGCACGACCGCGAACCTCGTCGTCGGCGAGGAGGTCGTGATCGGTCCGCACTGCCGGATTGGGGTCGTCGAGGCCCGCGAGCTCACCGTCCACGAGTCCTCCGAGGTCACGGAACGAAGGCCCCTCACGCGCGGGTCGATCGACGCTCAAGCGGGGTACCAAGGGAGCGGCGCACCTCCTCCGCCGGCTCCCGCGGCCCCGCCATCCCCGCCGAGTCCGCCCGCGCCACCGGTGCCGCCGGAGGGCCCCTCCTCGGATTGACATTCACGTGGACACTTTTATAAGGGTCGTCCGGGTTAGAATCCCGCGTGCCCGAAAGGGTCGTTCTCAAGGTCGCCGAAGCGCCCCAGTCCGACGTGGGTCTCGGCCGTGCGCGCGTGGACACGAAGACGCGGATGGCCCTCGGCGTGGACGTGGGCGAGATCATCGAGATCATCGGGAAGAAGTCCACCGCTGCGAAGCTGTTCCGCGTGATGCAGGAGGACGAGGGGAAGGGGATCATCCGGATCGACGGCCTCGTCCGCAGGAACGTCGGCGTCTCGATCGGGGACAAGGTCGAGGTCCGGAAGGCGGACGTGTTCCCCGCGGAGCGCGTGACGATCGCGCCGATCATCTCCGAGGGCCACAAGATCAGCTTCGGCCAGGGGATCGAGAACTTCGTGAAGCGCGGGCTCCTGAAGCGCCCGCTCACGAAGGGGGACGTCGTGATCGTCCCCGGGATCGCGCTGATGGGAGGCGCCCTCCCGTTCATGGTGATCAAGGTGATCCCGAAGGGCGTCATCCAGATCGTGGACGACACGATCATCGAGATGAAGGAGGAGCCCGTCCGCGAGGGCGAGGTCCTCACCCCGACGGTTACGTACGAGGACATCGGCGGCCTGAAGGAGGAGCTCCGGAAGGTCCGCGAGATGATCGAGCTCCCGCTGAAGCACGCGGAGCTGTTCGAGCGGCTCGGGATCGACCCGCCGAAGGGCGTCCTCCTGTTCGGGCCCCCGGGGACGGGGAAGACCCTGATCGCGAAGGCGGTCGCGAGCGAGGCGGGCGCGAACTTCTACTCGATCCAGGGTCCCGAGATCATGTCGAAGTACTACGGCCAGTCCGAGGAGCGCCTCCGGGAGAAGTTCGAGGAGGCCCAGAAGAACGCGCCCTCGATCCTGTTCATCGACGAGCTCGACTCGATCGCCCCGCGACGGGAGGAGGTCACGGGCGAGGTGGAGCGGCGGGTCGTCGCGCAGCTCCTCACCCTGATGGACGGCCTCAGCGGCCGCGGCCAGGTCATCGTGATCGGGGCGACGAACCGGGACGAGGCGATCGACCCCGCGTTGCGGCGTCCCGGCCGGTTCGACCGGGAGATCGAGATCGGGGTGCCGGACCGCATCGGACGGAAGGAGATCCTCCAGATCCACGCCCGCGGGATGCCGATCGAGGGGACCGAGGAGGAGCGGGACGGCCTGCTCTCCGACCTCGCGAACGTGACCCACGGGTTCGTGGGCGCGGACCTCGCGGCCCTCGCGCGGGAGGCCGCGATGAAGGCCCTCCGGCGATACCTCCCGGACATCGACCTCGAGAAGCCGATTCCGCCGGAGATCCTGGAGAAGATGCGGGTGTTGCCGGAGGACTTCAAGGGCGCCCTGAAGGAGGTCGAGCCGAGCGCGATGCGGGAGGTCCTCGTGGAGGTGCCCCACGTCACGTGGGCGGACGTCGGCGGCCTCGAGGACGTGAAGATGAAGCTGAAGGAAGCGGTCGAGATGCCCCTGAAGGAACCGGAGGCGTTCAAGCGGATGGGGATCCGCCCGCCCCGCGGGATCCTCCTGTACGGGCCGCCGGGGACCGGGAAGACCCTCCTCGCGAAGGCGGTCGCCACGGAGAGCGAGGCGAACTTCATCTCGATCAAGGGCCCCGAGGTGATGTCGAAGTGGGTCGGGGAGAGCGAGAAGGCGGTCCGGATGATCTTCAAGAAAGCGAAACAGGTCGCTCCCTGCGTCGTCTTCCTCGACGAGATCGACGCGATCGCGCACCGCCGCGGGTCCGACGCGGACAGCGGGGTGAGCGAGCGGGTAGTGAACCAGCTCCTGACGAGCCTCGACGGACTCGAGAGCCTCGAGGGGGTTGTCGTGATCGGGGCGACGAACCGGCCCGACATGGTGGACCCCGCGCTCCTCCGGAGTGGCCGCTTCGACCGGATCATCCTCGCCCCCGTGCCGGACAAGAACGCCCGCCTCGAGATCCTGAGGGTGCACACGAAGGAGATGCCCCTGGAGGGGGTCGACATCGAGGAGCTCGCAATCGAGCTCGAGGGGTACACGGGAGCGGACATCGAAGGCCTCTGCCGCGAGGCCGCGATGATCGCGCTGCGGGAGAGCAAGAACGCGAAGAAAGTCACGATGGCCCACTTCCAGGAGGCGACGAAGGCGGTCCGCCCCTCGATCGACGAGGAGACGATGAAGTTCTACGAGCGGATCGGCCGGGACCTCGAGAAGGGCCTCGCCCGCCGGAAGGAAGAGATGGCCCTCGGGTACTTCCGCTGAGCTTCCCAACGGGTCGGTCCGTGCGTTCGTCCCCCGCAACAAGACTCAAATAGGGCTCCGACGGATTAGGCCCCAGCGTCAGAAGGGACGTGATGGGATGAAGAAATTCGCTACGGAGCTGAAAGGCAAGACCGTCATGACTCAGGACGGTCAGATCCTCGGCATGATCGAGAACTTCATGATCGACACCCGCTCGGGCAAGGTGGAGAACGTCCTCGTCGTCCCCGCCGAGCAGGTCGAGGCGCGGCTGTTCAAGACGGACCCCCAGGGCCGGATCATCCTGCCCTTCCAGGGGATGAAGGCGATCAAGGACGTCGTCGTGATGAACGTCGGCGGGGCCTGACCGTCCTCAGCGGGTCGGCCGCAACAGCCCCATCGCCATCGCCTGCGGGTCCTCGAGGAGCGCCTGGAGCACCGCCTCGATCAGGGACTCCGTGGAGAACACCTCGAGGAGGATCTCCGGGTCGCGACCCATGGTCCACTCGACGGAGACGATTCTCACACGGGTACCCCCCGGGGAAAGGTATGGGGGACGCCGGGGTGGCGTCCCCTGGATGCTCGGGCTACTTGACGATGTCCTTCATCTTGCCCGCGAGCTCGGACAGGTCCATACCCGTCAGGCTCTTCACGAGCGCGGGCGCGGTCGCGGCGATGTCCACGACGCTGCTCACGAGCTGGGACGGTCCGCGTTCCCCCATGATGATGAGCTTTTCTGTCGTCTCCAGGGACTTCGCGGCGTTCGCGACGATCTCCGGGAGCTTCTCCACGATCATCTGCGTGATCGCGGCCTTGCCGTACTGCTCCCACGCCGCCGCCTTCGCCCGCATCGCCTCCGCCGTCGCGAGCCCGGTCGCCTTAATCGCGTAGGCGTTCGCCTCGCCCTTGAGCCGGATGATGTCCGCCTCCGCGGTCCCCTCCTGGCGAATCCGCTCCGCCTCGCCCTGGGCGACGCGGGAGAGCCGCTCCTTCTCGCCCTCCGCGACGAGGATCGCGCGTTCCTTCTCGCCCTCCGCGGTGGTCACGAGCCGGCGCTTCTCGCCGTCCGCCTCCGCGGCCACCGCGTCCGCCTTCGCCTTCGCGGGGACGACCTGCTCCGCGGCCTGCTCATGCTGTCGCCGCAGGACCTCCTGCTGCTGGACGAGGACCTGCTGCTCCTTCTGACGGATGTCGATCTTCGTCTGCTCGACGACGAGCTCCTGGTTCCTGCGGGCGGTCTGCATCTGGAAGGAGATCTCCCGGTTCGACCGCTCCGTCTCGACCTCCCCTTCCGCCTTGTAGCGGATGACGTCGCGGTCCCGGTGGTACTGGGCGACCTGGGCCTCGGCGTCCGCGTTCGCCTTCTCGGCCTGCTGCGCCGCGATGGCTTCCGCGATCGTCGCCTCCCGGTTCGCGTTCGCCTTCCCGATCCGGCCGTCCCGCTTGACCTCCTCCGTCCTCTTGATGCCGAGGGCGTCGAGGTACCCGTGCTCGTCCTCGATTTCCTTGATCACGAAGGAGCGGATCTCGATCCCCATGTTCTTCAGGTCCTCGCCCGCCATCGTGAGGATCTTGGACGCCATCGCGTCCCGCTCGCTGTTGATCTGCTCAATCGTGAGGGTCGCGCACACGCCACGGACGTGGCCCTCGAGGGTCTTCAGCGCGATTTCGTTGATCTCCAGGTCGGACTTGTGGAGGAGCTGGCCCGCGGCCGTCCTCAGGGTGTCCGCGTCGTCCGAGATTCGCACCTGCGCGACGGCTTTGACATTTACCCTTGCGCCGCTCCGCGTGACGTCCGTGACGATCTCGTTCACGATCACGTCGAGGGTCCGGATGCCGAGCGGGAGGAACCGGTAGCTCTCCAAGATAGGGACGATGAACTTCCCGCCCCCCCTCCGCACATCGTACCCTTTGCCACCGAAGGCCCTGCCGTACACGACCATCGCCGCGTCGGGCGGGACCTTCTTGTACCGCGCCGCGTACGCGCCGACCAGTCCCAGGAATGCCAAGATCCCGAGTATGCCCACCACGATCAGTATCGTCTCTTCGCCTGCCATTGTTCTCCTCCTCACTCACACCTTTTCGACGACGAGGGAGCTACCTTCAACTCCCATGACTTGAACGCGATCGCCCGTCTTTAGGCTGTCCTTTGAGACCGCCGAGAGAAGGGTGCGTCCTGCCGCGTCCGTGATCACCAGGACCTGTCCGCGGCTCCCCGGTCCGACGGGGACCGTGACCTCTCCGTGCGAACCGACGAGATCCTTCAACCTGTACTCACTCGTGGCTTGGGTCTTTACGAACGCATAGACCATTGCATAGTAGACCATCACCGTGATAACCGCGGAGAAGAGTGCGGCCGCGAACGGCACGGCGACCGTCGGGAGAAACTGGGTGACCTCAAAGACCGTGCCGAACACCCCGAAGAACGTCCCGAAGACGAAGAGGATCGGCAGGCTCAGCGGCGAGATTCCGGAACCCGAGAACTGACCGGAGTCCGTCCCAACGTCGTGTCCGACGCCGCCCACATCGACCCCTCCTGCGTCCAGGCCTCCGCCTCCGAAGTCGAGGTGGATGTCGAACACGCCACCCAAGCCGCCCATGAGTCCCATCGCAATGAGCAGGATCGCGAAGACGATGGTGATTGTCAGATAGACGAACACGACATCGACCATGGGCTCACTTCTCCTCCGCGTACTCCGCGAGACTCTTCCCTGTCTCCTGCCAGTCCTTCGCGACCTTCCTCGCCTTCTTCGGCGGGAGCTGGATCGTCTCGGCGGTCTGCGGAACCGGAACCGTCCCGCCTGTCGGGCTCGCGGTCACGACCCGGGAAGCCTCCGTGAACCTCGCCCCGCAGTTCCAGCACCAGGCGTCGCCCTGCCAGGAGCGCGCCCCGCAGTTCGGACAGAATCGCGTGGCGGATGGCGCGTCGGGCCGGGAGGGTGCCGCGGGCTGCGGGGGAACGTAGGAGGGCGACGGCGCCGGAGACGCCACGGGCGGGATGAAAACGGGAGGAGCGGGCGCGGCCCGGGGCTCGAGTGCCGGGGGCGTCGCCGCGCGGGCGGGGACGGGTGGCGCGGTCCGCTCGAACTGGGAGGTCTTCACGGCCGCCTTCATCGGGGCGCCCTTCACCTCGGGCTCCTCGAACACCGCTCCGCACTCGTCGCAGGAGTTCGATTCCGCAGGCACGGTCGCGCCGCAATTCGCGCACGCGTAACCGCGGAACAGCACGCCTCGCCTCCCGAACCCAAGGTCCCGGTTCGGATTGAACCCGAGTTCCCGGTTCCAGTCGAACACGAGTTCCCGGTCCAGGTCGAAAAAGAGTGCCCGGTGGGGGGAGAAGCCGATCTCCCGGTTCGAGTTGAAGTTGAGAAGGTTCGCCATCGTCCCCCTTGGCTCCGTCCGCTTGCTTGAAGGGGGAGCGCTCCCTTTAAAAGTTGTGCATGGGACTCCCGGGGAGCCCCCCATGCCTCCATGGGCGGGTCTCAGACGGGGGCCCGCTTTTCCTGCTTCACGACGTTCAGGACGACCTGGGTGTACGTCCTCTCAACGTTCTCCATCGCGACTAACCGCTTGATGAACACGTCGAGCTCCTTCGTGTTCCGGAAGCGGGCGATGATCACACTGTCGTACTCCCCCGTGACGTCGTAGACGTCGACGACTTTGTCCTCACGTCCGATCTTCCGCTGGACTTCGAGGAGCTTCCCCTTCGAGATCCGGATGCCGATCACCGCGAGCATGTCGTAACCGAGCTTCTTCTCGTCGAGGACGGGGATGTACCCGAGGATGATCCCCTCGTGCTCGAGCCGCTTCACGCGGTTGCTGATCGTGCTGATGCTCACCCGCAGCTCTCGTGCGATGTCCCGGAAGCTCTTCCGCGCGTCCGCGTTCAACCGCCGGAGGATTGCGACGTCAAGCTCGTCGAGGAGCTTCACGACCACGTCCGCGGAAGCGGAGGGAGGTTACTTAGCCTTTCCCGGGCCGTCGCATCGGGCCTAGTACGTGTCCTGGCCCCGCGCGAGGAGGCGGAGCTTCCGGATCCGCTCGGCGATCGGCGGGTGCGTCCAGAAGGCCTTCGCGAACCAGTTCCCCTGGAACGGGTTCACGATCCATAGGCTCGCGGACGACGGGCTCCCGAAGGCCATCGGGTTCTGGCGGTTCCGGTACTCGAGCTGTTCGAGGGCGTCCGCCAGGGCGTCCGGCGCGCCGATCGTCTTCGCTCCGACGTGGTCCGCCTTGTACTCCCGGCTCCGGGAGATCGCGAGCTGGATCAGGAGGACTGCGACCGGCACGAGGACCATCCCGGCGATCGCGAGGACGTACATCAGGGCGTTCCCCTCCCGGTCCCGCCGGCCCCCGCCGAAGAGGGTCCCCCAGAACGCCCACCGCGCGAGGATCGTGAGGGCGCCCGCGATCGTGGCGGCGACGGACATCACGAGGATGTCCCGGTTCTTCACGTGGGCCATCTCGTGGGCGATCACCGCGGTGAGCTCCCGCTCGTTCAGGACCCGGAACGCGCCCTCCGTCACCGCGACGACGGCGTGCTTCGGGTTCCGGCCCGTCGCGAACGCGTTCGGGGTCGGCGAGGGAACGATGTACACCTTCGGCATCGGGAGGTCGCTCATCCCGGCGACCCGCTGGACCACCCGGTACAGGGTCGGTGCGTCCCGCTCCGTGACGGGGCGGGCCCGGTACGACCAGAGGACGATCCGGTCCGCGAAGAAGTACGAGATCCCGTTCATCAGGCCCGCGAACACGAGGAAGAGGACGACGGTCGAGAGCCAGTCCCCGAAGAACACGGTGCCGATGATCCAGCCGAACCCCACGAAGATCCCCGTGAGGAGGAAGAACAGTGCGGCGGTGCGGAGTCGCGCGCCCATGGCGTCCACTTCTAGCGGGGCTAGGTATGTGAACCTTTGCCGGGAACGCCCGCGCGTCTCAGCTCGCGAAGTCGAGCCCGAGCTCCAGGCCGTGGACCTTGAGGATCGCGAACCCTCCGGAGGGGAGGACGCGGGAGACCTCCTCCTCGGGGACCTCGAACGCCTTCGCGAGTCGGGCGACGAGGCGGTCCCGGTCCATCTCCCCGGGCCGGAGGACGACGTACGTCGTGGACCGCGCGGCGACGGCGCCCACGGTCCCGCCCATCACCTTCCGGACCCCCTCGACCTCGACCTCCCCGCCGCCCATCTGCACGGGGATGTCGTGGACGTAGTTCCGCTTCCCCCGCACGACGAACCCGCCCCGCGGGAGGAATTCGCCGGACTCCGCCTGCTTGCTCACCTGCTCCGGGAGGACCCAGAACGCGCTCCCGCTCGAGAGCCCCGCGGGCCACGCCTTCGAGTAGATCAGGGCGAACTCGCACGCCTCCCGCAGGGTCGCCTCCCCCGCTTTCGCACCGTCCTTCACGACGACGCTCGGGGCCCCGTGGACGTCCGCGTGCGCGTACCGGTCCCCCTCCTCCAGGTGCTTCCGGACGAGGGAGTCGTTCGTCTTCGCGTCCCGTCCGCCGAGGATCAGGAAACCCTCCGAGGAGAGGCACCAGCGGTACGCCTCGAACCAGAACCGCTTCGTGGGCTTCGCCCTCGGACGCCGCGCGACCTTCACTGCCTTCTTCTCCGCCGCCCGGATCTCGTCCTCCGCCGCGCGGATCGCCTCCACGATGCGGTCCGACTTCCGGAGCCCCTCCCGGCGGGCCTCGTACAGGGCGTGGGCGTTCCCGTTCACGTCCTTCCCGTAGTCGAGCTCGATCGCGTCGAAGTCCCCGACCGCGACGGTGACCGTGCCCTTCTCTTTGTCCACGCCCTTGATCTGGACCTCGTAGAACGGGCGGCCCTCCCGCACGGCCCGGAGGAGCTCGTCGAACAACGGGAAGTGGTTGAACAGGAAGAGCGCCTTCGCCTCCGCCGCCATCGCCTCCCTCCGGAGGGACTCGAGGGTCTCCTTCAGCTGGGCGATCCGGTGGCGGAGGGTCGCCGTCGCGTCGTCGTGCGCGGTCGACTCCACCGCGATCGATGCGATGGCCGTGGAGAGGGCGTCGTTGAACGCCGGGAACTCCCGCCGCTCCTTGCCCGCATGGAGGAGGAGGTCGATCGGCATGGCATCGACGGGCTTCCCACCCTCCAGGACGACCGCGGGCCTCCGTTCCTGCTCCACGGCGACCGCGATGTTGTTCAGGGCCGTGAAGAGGCCGTCGAGGTCCGCGTCCGTCAGGGACGCGACCGGGGCGTCCTTCGCGATCCCCGCCCGGAGGCAGAGCTCCTCCGCGTACGTCCCGCCGAGGTTCAGCGGGGACGCGAGGACCTTCACGACCTGCCCCTTCGCCGCCCGCACCGCCGTCCGGAATCCCTCGCGGTCCAGCTCGAGCGGGTTCGTCCCCGCGGGAGGGAAGTCGTACGCGATCCCCGCCCTGATATGGCGGCTCTTGAAGGACTGCGTCCGCATCGCGGCGACCGTGTTCCCGCCCCGGACGAGGACTATGTTTCCCTTCCCGAACATCTCGAAGACGAGCTCGTACGTCGCGCCCTTGTCGAGGCGGAGGATCGCGACGCGGTCGAACCCCCGCTGCTCGATCGCGGTGATGCGGGCGTTGTCAATCGACCTCCGCAGGGCCATCGCGAACGGCCCCGGGGCCTCCCGCTTCTCCTCCGTCTTGTGCAGGACGAGCCACTTCCCCGCCTTGCAGTACAGCTCCTTCCGGTCCTCCCCCGGGACGTTGATCCGGAGGGTCACCTCGTCCTTCGCCTGGTACACCTTGTCGACGTATCCCGCGACGAGGCCCTGCCACTCCGCGACGAGGGCCATGAGGTCGAAGGACGTGAGGGCCGCCTTCATGGGACGGCTCCGAAGCGGACGGGCTTACTTATAGATGCGGCGCGGACCCGGTGCCGACGGGCATGCCGACCTGTCCATCGCCGATCCAGAATCCCCCTCGGCCCGGGCATCGGCGTGGAGACCAGCATGCTGGTCTGTTCGTGCGCGGAGTACTTTCGGCCATCCCCCTTGGAAGAAGCTATTATATAGCTTCCCATATCCAATTCCATGACCGAGACCGACCTGTGGATTCTGTCGTACGACGTGGACGGTCAAGACCGCGCAGCCTCCGTCCGGGTGGCCCACCTGATCTTCGGCAGAAAGAACACGACGAGCCGCGAGGGACGGACCGTGACGTACGATCAACCGGGATTCGTCCACCGCCCCGGCGTGGTGTGGGTGGGGCAGTCCGTGCTGATCCTGCCGCGGGGAGACGCCGTCGAGCTCCGGGGTCGGTTGGAGGGCATGGGCGCGCCCGTGGGCCTCGGTCGACTCGTCATCGATGGACCGAACCTCGACGCCTTCCGGCGACGGCGGCTCGGTCGACGACCGCGGGCGTCCAGTTAGCATGCTGGTCTGTACCCAGGGTCGCACCAACCCCGAGGAACCTTCGTTCATCCACAGTTAGCATGCTGGTCTGGTTCCGGCGCCCCCAAGGTTCAAGCATGACCCCTCCGTGGCTCGACCGATGATCACGATCCGGAAGCCCGAGGACATCTACCTCGCGAGCGGCGTCATCGAGAACGGCACGTTCCTCGGCCGGTGGCACTTCAGCTTCGGCGAGTACCACGACCCCGAGAACATGGGGTTCGGCACGCTGCGGGTGTTCAATGACGACACCCTCTCCCCGGGCGCCGTTTGGCCCCTCCACCCGCACCGGGAGATCGAGGTCGTCACGTACTGCGCGGAGGGCGAGTTCCGGCACGCGGACGAGCACGGGGTCGGCGGGGTCCTGAAGAAGGGCTGGGTCCAGCATACGACCGTGGGCCGCGGGATGTGGCACTCCGAGATCAACAACCGGAAGGAAGCGGAGATGCGGTTCATCCAAATGTGGTTCCTTCCGGAGAAGAAGGGGCTCGAGCCCTCCGTGGAGCAGAAGGCCGTGGAGAGGCCGGAGCGCACGAACCGGTGGCTGCCCCTCGTCTCGAACAAGCACCCGGGCGCGCTCCCAATCCGCCAGGACGCCCAGGTCCACGCGGGTTTCCTCGAGCGGGGCCGTTCGCTGACGTGCGAGCTCGCCCCAGGCCGCGGCGCGTCCCTGTACGTCGTCGAGGGCGGGCCGATTTCCGTGGCGGGCGCCTCCCTCCCGCAGTTCGGGGCCGCGAAGATCGTGGACGAGGAGAGCGTCACCGTAGTCTCGGAAGGAGACGCCGAACTCCTCCTCGTCGACGTCGCCGTCTCGTAGGCCACCGGGGAGGGTCGTTTTTCAACCCGCGGGTTGCGGGTGTCCCCCTAGCGGTAGACCCTCTCGCCCCCTCCCTTGAGGCTCGCCTAAATAGCCGCGGGTCCCTGCACAGCATCATGTCCCGCGACGAGTCGGTCCGGAAGGAAATCGAGATGACCGTGTACCTGGATGTCCACGTGCGCCCGGGGTTCGCCCCGCTCACCCGCTGAGCCCGCGGATCCCGCAGACCCGGGGAGGTCGCAGCCTGAACGCGACGACGGAGTCCACCGCAGCGGAGACGATCCTGCCGGACCACGATGCGGAGGCCCCGCCCTCCGGGAAAGCCTGAGGCCTGCGAGGAGGTGGTCACAAATCACCGCCCGACAGAAGAACCGTGACCGCCCCTCCCTGGGCATCGGCGAGAGAGACGATCGCGTGGTACCTCGGCCGCGCCCGCGAGGCGGAGATCCGGCGGACCGTCGCGTGGCAGCAGCGGCTCCTCGACCCCGGGGCGCGGGACCGGAGGAACACTCCACCGCGCTAGCGCCAGCGGGGGATCCGGGCTCCTCGCTGGCGGGCGAGGACATCCGCAGGGACCTCCGCGAGCTCCGGGAGCAGATCGAATCCCTCCGGGAGGCGTTCGGGAAGGTCGCCCGGCCGTACGCGGAACTCGTCGGGTACATCGAGCAGCTGCAGACCCTGTCCAGGGGATACCTCCGGATCCTCGACCTCGTCCAGCGGTACGGAGGGGTCTCGCCCGCGCTCGCGGTCCCCGAGCTGAAGGACGACATCTCCCGCCACATCGTCACGGTCCTCCTCGAGCGCGGGGACCGGAACGTCTCCCAGGTCACGGACGCGGTGAAGGAGAAGCGGGGGACCGCGTCCCGGCGGATCGTCCGGAAGCGCCTCGAGGAGCTCGCCCGCCAGGGGCTCGTCGTCGTCTCCCGGGACGGGCGGAGCCGCACGTTCCGGGTGTCCCCGGAGGTCGAGCGGCGTTGGTCACAAGTGCTCGGATTCCCTAAGTATGGGGACGCTCCTGAGAGGGACACGAAGTCGGACGGTGAACGAGATGGGTGAAGAGCATCACACGAACGCGGAAGAGGTGAAGGAGATCCTGGGCGTCGTCTCGGAGAAGATCCCCGCCCTCCTGAACAGCCTCACGGACGTGCTGTACGGGAAGACGTCCGCGGAGAAGTACGGGCAGGCGGTCGCGAACTTCTACCGCACCCTGAAGGACAGCGGGATGACGGACGAACAGGCGTTCCGGCTCACGGAGCAGTACATGTCCTCCCTGAACCTCGGGAAGATCATCGAGCAGGCGGTCGGGTCCGGGCGGCGCCGCCACGGCGAGGCGGGCGAGGAGGGCGGGCACGGCCTCCACCTCAAGATCAAGCGGAAGGCGGACGAGGACGATGACTGAGGGGACCGGGCTCCCGCTCGCGATTGCGGTGCAGGTCCCCACCCTCGCGGTCCGGGTGGCCGCGGGGTTCGTCCGATTCCTCGGGACGCGGCGGTCCGGCGTGCGGACGTTCCGCACCGCCCTCGTCCGCGCCGGGATGCGCCCGGATCTCGCGGACCGGCTTGCGCAGTCCTATCACGACGCGGGCTCGATCGCGAAGCTCCTCCGGGACGCTACCGTCCGCGGGATCCGGTGAGGCCCAGGGGTCTCTTTCCATTTCCGGTGGAACGTCCACATCCGGGCGTTCTCGGCCGGCGACCCTTCGGCACGGTTATCTAGCATGCCCACCCATGCGGGGGCCGGGGGTACCCTCAATGGTCCGAATACGGGATGACGGAGTCTTCGACGCGCCGATCGAGAAGGTTTGGAAGTACGTCAATGACAACCAGAACCATCAGCACGAGTCGTTCCAGATAACGAAGGTCCTGGAGCAGAAGGGGAACGCGATGACGATCGAGGCGAGGGTCGCGAACCCCTCCGGGGGCAAGGACATGGAGAAGTACATCATGACGATGAACCCTCCCAAGGGATTCACGCTGGAGTACCTGTCCGGCGCGATGAAGGGCTCGAAGCAGACCCACACGTACACCTCGATGGGGAACAGGACCCGGGTCGACGTCGACGGGGAGTTCGTCGGGAAGGGGATGGACGACAACACGATCCGGAAGAACGTCCTCGCGTACTACGCGATGGTCTTCAACGAGGACAACGCGAACCTTAAGAAGTACAAGTAGGGACGAATCCCGGGGCTCCGAACGGACCCGGCCGGGAGATGCTCGATCACGAGGGCGGGAGGACCGCCGGGGACGAGGAGGCGGGTGCGACCGCCGCGGGCTGGGGGCCGGCCCTGTAGAGCCACACGACGAGGAGCACGAAGCCGATTCCGACGAAGGCCATGCCGGTCCGCCCCGCGAGTTCCAGGATGATGTTGAAGAACGCGAACATCCCGATGGAGCCCGCGATGAACGCGAAGACGTGCCGCTCCGCGTCCGGGAGCCCGTACACTCTACGAAGGAGGAGGAGGGCCGCTAGGAGGAGGATGCCGCCCTCGAGGAACGTGACCCCCGGGGTCCCCCCGAGGCTGGGCCCCGCGGCGTAGACGAGGAAGGAGAGCCCGAAGAACGCAAACCCCGCGGCCGCGAAGGCCCACCGCTTCGGGACCTTTCCCGCGGGGAGAGCCCTCCAGATCCGCGTGCCCCAGCCGCGGTACGCCGCGTACCCGAGCACGACGACCGCGAGCGCGGCCCACGCGAGCGCGCCCACGCCGGCCCGGTACGGCGTCAGGGCCGTGTACCCGAACACCGCGACGCCCGCCAGGAGGAACATCGCGACGTGGAGCCCCCAGTCCGGGAGCAGGGGGCGCCCGCGGACGTGGGGCCACCTCTACTCCACGAGGAAGATCGGGAACGCGATGCTGAACGCGGCGTGGAAGATCATCAGCCACACCGTCCACACCCAGTTCACCCCCATCCAGTGTCCGTACGAGCCGAGCACGCCGATGACGGGGGAGTTCGGGTCGAACATCGTCTTGACGGCGAACCCCTCCTCGATGATCCCGTACGCCGCGCCGAGGAGGAGGATCCCGGGCCATCCCGCCCGCCACCGGACCGCGAGCTCCCGGCAGACGAGGACGCCCGCGCCGTAGAGCCAGAGGAGGAGCCCGACGAGGAAGGGGTTCGTCCAGCCGATCGGCGGGGTCGAGCCCGTGATCGCCTCGGGAAGGACCGCGGCGAGGACGACGAGGACCAGGACGAGCCGGCGGTTCGACGGGAGGGGCCGTGCCGGGGGCGGGAGCATGGGCGTCCCGGACGTTCCCCGGGAGCGGATAAAACCGGCGGGAAGATTATCGAAACCCCCATCAGGCGGCCGCGGGTTGTCCCCGCCATGGCGGCTCCGTTCAAGACGCTCGAGTACCTGTACGTCGGGACCTCGGACTTCGAGCGCGATCTCGCGTACTACCGCGATGTCCTGAAGGCGGAGCTCGTCTGGAACATGACGGGCTTCGGCGCCCACGTCGCCGCGTTCAAGGTCGGCCGGGGACCGATGGTCCTCATCGCGGACCACCGCCCCGCCCCGAGCTGCATGCCCGTCTATGCGGTCGAGGATCTCGATGCGACGGTGCGGACCTTGAAGAAACGGGGCTGGAAGCCGGAGGGCGGGCGGATCGAGATCCCGAACGGCCCCTGCTACGCGTTCGAGGACCCGAGCAAGAACCGGTTCGCGATCTTCGAGAACGTCCGGCCGAACGTGTTCGGGTGAGGCGCCTCAGCGGGACCCCGGTTCGACCCCGGGATGGTCCCCTTTCGCGAACCTCGCGATCGTGGGCGGCTTAAGCCCTGCGGACGGAGGTGGGCGAAAGTGCCGGAGGTCGGAGGCGCCCGGCCGAGCGGACGACCTTCCGCATCAGGACGGACGTGCCGAGGGGGGCGACGAGCTTGAACCGCGCCTTCTCGAACATCCCGACAGTGCCGAACCAGAGGGACTGGGAACCCCCTTTCTTGGACCTCACCGGATACGCTTCGACGACCCCGCCGCCCTGCCTCCGGATCGACGCGAGGGCCGCCTGGAGTGCGGCGGAGGCGATCCCCTGCCCGCGATGGTGCTTGTCGACGACGAAGCACGTAATCCGCCAGAGCCTCCGGCGTCCCGCCGTAAGGTCGAGCTTCCGGTAGAACCGGCCGCGGTCCACCCTCGGGAATTCCTCACGCGGTCCGTACGCGCACCATCCGACGGGCACCCTGTCTTGGTACACGAGGATGCCGTGGGCCCGGCCGCCGGTGACGAGTTCCCGCTTCCGGCGCCGGTTGTGCTCCCGCATGTCCTTCTCCTCGAGACCGGACTCCTTTATCTCCCGCCCCCGGGTCTGCTCCCGCTGATAGAAATAGCACCAGCAGTACGACGGGACGCCGTGCTTCGAGAACAGTGTCTCGAAGTCCGCCCACGTCGAGGGATCCAGTTCCTTGATCGTCAGGTCCATGTTGCGATCTCGCACTGCGGGTCGTGGAACCGGGCCGGTCCCATATCCTTTCGTCTCGCCCATCCCGATATCTTCATTCCGCGGAGGGATGCTCCCGCTGGGATCCCGGAATGGCCACGGAGACCGGTTCGCCTGCACTCGGTGTCGCACGAGGACCGCCCGCGTCCGTCCCCGGCCGCGAGGGGCTGACCCTGGCGGAGCGGTTCGTCGCGGGCTTCCGACTTCCATACGTCCTCGGGTGCGTGTTCGTGGGCCTCGTGCTGTTCGGGGTGTTCACTACGGGGCTGTCGGCGTACGTCGAGACCGCCGATCTCCAGCAGGCGTTGGAGGCCGCGTTCGCGCCCGAGAGCGTCGCGGTCGGACTCCTCGTGTCGTACGCGTTCTACGCGCCGCGGTACATGCGCGAGAGACTCGCGGATGCGGGTGCCCACCTCTTCGCGCTCCTCCCCTCGAGGGAGGACGGGTTCCGCAAGGTCTTCTCCGGGATCGCGTCCGCGAGGCCGCAGCTCGTGACATGGATGCTCTTCCTCGTGTCCCTCCTCCTGGCGGTGAACGTCTCCGCCCTCATGGGCGCGGCGCCGTCGTCGATCGTGATCGCGGGAGGCACGCCCTCCCCCCTCGAGTTCTTCGCGGCGGTCTATGGCGTCGTTTCGCTGGCGGTGGCGACCCTCGGGCTCTCCTCCGTCGTCTGGACGTACTCGACGATCTCGAGGGGCATCCACCGGTTCGGTGGGACCCCGCTCTCCCTGCGGCCCTACTACGAGGACTCCTTCCTCGGGCTGAAGCCCGTCGGCTCGCTCTCGCTCTCCCTCGCGGGAGCGTACTTCGGCTTCATCGTCCTGCTGCTCCTCGTCCTCGCGACCTCCCCCCGCGTCCCGACCGTGGGGGACGTCATCGGGGTGGGAGGGTTCGTCTCCGGCCTCATCGTCGTGGGACTCGTCCTGTTCTTCATCCCCATGAGGAGGCTCCACCGCCAGATGATCGAGCGGAAGCGCCTCGAGGTCGGGCGGCTCCGGGAGAGGCTCGCACCCATCTTCTACGATCGCGCAGAGGCCACCGCGCCGAAAGACATCGGCCACCTGTTCCACCTCGACATGATGGACCGGAAGGTCTCCTCGATGGCCCTCTGGCCGTTCGACATGCGGATCCTCGGCAAGCTGTCCGTGATCGCCCTGTCCGTGACGGCGATCCTGATCTCCCGGATCGTCGCGATCATCCTGCGGATTTGAGGTGGGTCCTCCGGTGACGGAGCGGGTTCTCTCCACCCGGGCTTTGAACCGGGCCCTCCTCGCCCGCCAGCTCCTGCTGGAGCGATCAGAGTTCCCGATCCCCCGCGGGCTCGAACGCGTGGCGGGCATCCAGAGCCAGTACGCGCCGTCCGCGTACATCGGCCTCTGGACGCGCCTGGACGACTTCCGCCGGGAGGCGCTGACGACGGCCCTCGTGCGGCGTCGGGCCGTCCAGGCCACCCTGATGCGGGCGACGATTCACATCGTCTCCGCGCGGGACTACTGGCTCTTCGCCGCCCCCGTCCGGAGGAGTCGCCGCGAGTGGTGGCTCCGCGTCCAGGCGAAGCCGCTCCGAGGGGTCGACATGGAGGCGGCCGCGGCGCGGGTCCGGGAATTCCTCTCGGAGGACCCACGTCGATACGAGGAGATCATGCAACACTTGGCGGCGGCGGGGTTCCCGCGGATCGCCGGGGAGAGTGCGGGGATGTGGGTCGACCTCGTCCGCGTCCCGCCTTCGGGGACGTGGGAGCACCGCAGGGCGGACCTCTACGGGCTCGCGGACCGATGGCTGCGCCCGTCGAACCCCGAGCGAGGCGGAGGGGCTCGAGCACCTCGTGCGTCGGTACCTGGGCGGGTTCGGCCCCGCCTCGATCGACGACGTCGCGAGCTGGGCCGGGCTCTCGGCCGCCACGCTCCGTCCCGCCATCGACCGGTTGCGACTGCGCACGTTCGAGGATGAAAACGGGGAAGCACTCCTCGACCTCCCGGGGGCGCCACTCCCCGCCCCGGAAACTCCGGCTCCGGTCCGTTTCCTCCCGACCTGGGACGCGACGCTCCTCGTCCACGCTCGACGCACGCAGATCCTTCCGGAAGAGTACCGTCCCCGCGTCTTCAGCACGAAGACCCCGCACTCGTTTGGCACGTTCCTGATGGACGGGGCCGTTGCGGGAACGTGGTACCACGAGAAGGGTCGGGTGCAATGCAAACCGTTCCACGCCCTGCCGACTTCTGTCCGGAAGGCGCTGGAAACGGAGGGGAAACACCTCGCCGAGTTCCATGCGTAGCCGGTATGCTCCCGCACCTCCCTCGCCTGCGAGGGGGCGTGGGCGGGTCGCCAGTGGTCAGGCAAGGCCGCAACGATGGAGAGTTTTAGGGGGGAATTGAACCCCCGACCTGCGCCGTACTAGGGCACCGAGCCGGCTGGGGAGCGATCACCGTGAAAAGGAAGGAGGGCTTATGTACACACAGACTATACACAGAACCATGGGCTTCAAAACCATTTCCTTGAGTGATGCCGCCTACCGAAAGCTGAAGGCCGAAAAGCGGCCCGGAGAAAGTTTCAGCAACGCGATCACCCGTCTCCTCGTGGCCAAGCAGCCGCCCCTGGTGAAGTACGCCGGAGCTTGGAAGCCCCTCCCTCCTAAGGAACTCCTGGTGATTCGGGCTCGCATCGATCGTCTGCGTCACGGCACACCCGCACGGTAGGGATTTCCGTGGCGGTCTGCTTGGACACATCGTTCCTGGTTGACCTCCTCGCTGGAGCTCCATCCGCGATTGACTTCGCCGAGGGTCTGCAGGAACCCGCGGCGATATCTGCGGTCTCCTTCTATGAACTCCTCTTCGGGGTTACGGGTCGTCGCCGTCGGGTGCAAGTTGAAAACCTCGCCCGGGACTACGCCGTCGTCCCCGCGGACTATGAGGTGTGCACGATGGCCGCCGCGATCCAGGGGAGACTCGGCGATGCGGGGGAGCTCATCCCTGTCCTCGACGCGATTATCGCCGCCACGGCCATCCTTGCCGGCCTACCCGTCGTGACGTCAGACGCCCACTTTCGGCGTATTCCTCCGGATTTCGGGCTCGCGGTCCGAGCATACTGAAATAGGCTGTCGGTTCCGATGAGGGCGAATGAGCACATGTAGAGCCGCAGGGGGGAATTGAACCCCCGACGTGCGCCTTACCAAGGCGCCCTAGGGTGTTCGCCGGAAGGTTCTTTGGCCCCGACTCAGGCGACGTCGACCTTCAGCTCGAGAGGGATTGCCCGTCCGACGGAGTCCCCGACCGGGGATCCGCGCTCGCATATCCCCCTGAGCCGGGCCACCTTCTCCGGCGTCGCGCCCTTCCCGCGTAGGCGGACGGTGTACGAGATTCGGTCGTACCCGGGCGCCGGCCCGTCCAAGCCCAGAAGCCGCTGGATGCTGAAGTGCCCCTTCGCCTCGACCTCCAGGTCTTCGATTTCGATTCCGAGCAGAGAAGCGTGGGTCGCGACGACCTCCACGTCGCACGCGGCGAGGGACGCGAGGAACATCCACATCGCGCTTGGGTCCCCCTCTCCGCCCATGTGGACGACGACCCCCTGGCGCTCCACGCGAGACCGGGTCCCTCCAACCCACTTCGCGACGATCGCAGGATTCCGCTCCGCGACGCCCGGATTCTTGCGGACCTGCTCGACGTATTCCCGATGCTCGGCCAGATCGACCCCGTTGAGGACCTCCCCCACTTCGCCCATGCTGAGGACATGGGCCGCGGCGACTAAGGTTGTTTCGTTGAATAGCGCTTCCAAGGGTCCCGACGGGATGGAGTGCGACCACCGGACTGGGATTCGTCCCGCCACGCATGATCGGTAGGTCCGCTCGCGCAGGTAAGCAATTGACCTCGCGGGTGCCGTGAAGCCGCAAGGGGGAATTGAACCCCCGATCTGCGCCTTACGACGGCGCCGTTACCCACCATATGAGTAATTATAAGTACTTATGATGCGTTATTCAAGTCGTGCAGGATCTGACGACTCTCCCCGTACGCAAGCCTACCCGCGACCGTTTGCGCGCGTTCGGCATGAAGGGGGAGAGTTATGACGACATTCTCCAGAGACTAATGGAAATCGCGGAGGAAAGCGCTTTCTGGAATCGGCAAGTTCGAATCCTGAAGGAGTCGCGATTCCATCCCGTCGAAGAGGTTTAGGCTCCTCCTCTCCGATGAGGCGACTTCCTTCATGCGGGAGCTGGACGCACGGCAGAGGGAACGCTTCCGGATTCGGCTTGAGGAGCTCGAAGGGGATCCCTTCCGCCCCCGCCCTAAGGCGGACATCAAGAACTGCGGGAAGCACCATGGCGTCACGTTCTACCGGCTTCGGGTCGGGGACTTCCGTGCCGTGTACGTCGTGAACCGGGACGAAGTGAGAGTCACCGAAATCTTCCGAAGGGGCCGGGGATATCGCTGGCTCGATTAGGCTCCGCGCCGATCCTAGACCCGATTCGGTGAGTGCGAGAGAGCCGCAGGGGGGAATTGAACCCCCGACCTGCGCCTTACCAAGGCGCGGGCATAGACCTTGCTGGCCCGAGAAGAAATCTCGACTTTCGCGACCCGGACCTACTACAAATCGACGTACCGCTGCTCGTCGAAAATGACCCGGTTGCGTCTGATCGGATCCGATTCGACTGGCCTGCCCGTGGAATCACACCACATTTCCTAGCTTGCCTTTCAATTCCTTCCATCGGACACCGTGACGGTCCAGGACGCTTCGCTTCCGGGACAGAGAATCGATGGCCTTCCGGAAGTACGGTTCGAAACGACACGCCTTGAGCAAGCCGGCGATGAGTCCGGTATCGAACTCGCACGCCTTCAGTAAGGATGCGATATCATAGTAGTCCTTCCAGCTCTTCTGCTGAAGGAAGAACGGATCGAAGACCCGCTTCGCGTCGTATCCACGATCCACCGCGGCCTTCGCCTTGAGAAGCAGGAGGACCTCCGGGCTTGGGACATAGAATTCCGTGTCGCCCACCTGAGCCGGCACCTGGTGGTCATAGGCGAGCTTCCAGGGCAATTCCACGTCGGCGCCGTGCACCCGGTTCGCGTCCTGCACCGTCGCGACATCAAGGTAGACCCGCTCGACGCCCCTCGAGGTGGTCACCGGCAGGACGTAGTTCTCCTCGAGTTCGGAACGCCGCTCGCGCTCGTAGCCATGCGTCAACATGTACTGGTTCACAGCGCGGTCCTTGATCCGGCGATCGGGGAAGATGAGGTCGATGTCGCGCGACCCGAGGCCCGCCGGGTTGTAGTGGAACACGGCCCAGCCACCGACCAGTACCGGATGGTAGCCGAAGATTTGGTTGAACCAGGCACCGACCCGATGGAGCTCCCGATAGGTCGCGGTGGTGAACTCCTCGTAGTACAAATCTTCGAACTTCAAAGCTCAACGCCCCACATCTCTTTGAGCAATTCCCGCGCGGCAAACGCTTTGCCATCGCAGAATAGATCCACAACGGTCTGCACCCGCGTCGTGATGTATCCGTCCTCCGCCTTTTCAGCGAAGCCGAACGACTGCAGGACTTTCAGCGCACCGCGCGGGTCCGCGACCTCTTCCCGCCGGCCGTGGACCTTTGTGGGAAGCGAGTAGCATGCCACGCGGGTGATCCCCTCCTTCGACGTGGTAAGGTCGCGACGAATGGATTCGACGCCCCTACCGCCCGGGCCGGGGAAGGCGTAGAAGGAAACCTCGTCGGCCCGGTAGTACCGGCCATAACGTTCCAGGGCAGTCCCCAGGCAGAAAACGACCGGACGTCGTGCCAGGTCCGATATCAGTTTCTCCTTGGGCACATTGACGGACAGTGTGAACTGTTGCAGGCGGGGCATCGAGCGGAACAGGCTGATGGCCCTCAGCAGCCCCGTGGGGTTGTCGAGGCGATAGACTTCCTTCCCGCGTCCTCGCGCCGTCCGATCCTCCGCGCGACCCCGCTCCACGAACCCGCCCTGCTCCAGCCAGCGGACGACGTCGTTGACCTGGCCGATGGAAACGTCCAGGTCGCGCGCCAGCTCTCGCTGGGAGGCCTCCTTGCGCGTTAGAATGGCCAGCAGGATGCGATAGGTGGTGGGCGCCGCCGGGTCCATTTGTTCACTACTTAGTGTAATGTTCACTACTTAATGAACATTTCGTTCACCATCATGGAAACTGTCTGCACGATGAAGGCGGCGGATCCAAGTCGGAGGTCTGCATGTGTATGCCTGTGGCTGGGTTGCATGGGGCCCCAATAGGATGGGGCATCTTCGCAAATCATCTCCAACGCTCTAGCGGGGCACTAGCCGGACAGATTAGGCTGGCTCAGGCATGATCGCGGGCGAATCGTTGATTAGCATGCTACTCCGACCCCGTCCGAGCTGGAGCATTGTCGGGCCTGCGGCATTCGGGCTTGTCATCCTACTGTTCCTGGTGGATCTCCTAGCTTGGCTTACACCGACCCTCCCCCCGGCCGTCCCGTCGCAAGCGCCTTTGGCAATGGCCGCTCCCGGTTTGCTGGGTCTCCTGCTCATAGGAGCCGGTCTCGGAAGCGCCCGACGCACCCCCATTTTCCGTCCATTCCTGATCGCGCTGGGAGCCGGAGCTTTTGCAGGGGGGCACTTTGCCATACTCGGTTTCTTCAGCCCGTCGGTGGAAGTCGCGGTTGCGGAGACTGTTCCTTTCGCAATGATTGTTCCCCGTATCGTTCAACACGACTGGTACCTTGTCAGGGGGTCAGTTCCTAGGGCCCGATCGTTCGCCTTGCTGTGCTAGCGGTGCCGACCCTATTCGATTTGTTGGGTTGCCCTTCGTTTGACTGTTCTGCTGGATCTCTCGGGGATGACATTGGCGGCGTACGCATTTCGCGTCCTGTTCCTCCTCGCCCCCGTTACGGGTTTCCTCGCACTCCTTCTGACATCGTGGCTCCTGGTAAGGTCGAAGGTCTTCCTTTTGGCCCGGCCCTCAGACGTGTCTTTTGCCCGATGACAAAGGGGTCGGTCTAGTACTAGCTTCGGTTCCTCGAGAGTTCAGCTCACTAGGCGCAGGGCATAACGGCATCGTCCGAGGGGCGTTGCCAGATCGTAAAGCCGCAGGGGGGAATTGAACCCCCGACCTGCGCCTTACCAAGGTGCCGACAAGGCCCCGCCGATCTTCCCCCGAGCCACAGAGTTTTCGTAGGAGGGCCAAGAGGGGAACCCATTCATCGAACTTCCGCCGCGGCGGTGGGCGAATCGAGGTGTGCGTCGAAGCGAGTGATGCGATATCCCATTCACTTTCGGGCGCTTTGATGTCAACACGGTAGCCTTCTCTTGGATGACTACTGGTACTTCCTCCATCGTGCTTCGCGATCCACTGGCAATCAGTTTGTCGCCATTTCCAAGTAGCTTCAACCGGGTGTACTTCATCGCTATCAACCTTGATACTTCGGGAACTCTTAAGTATCGCCAGCCGCGTTTCCGGAATCGGGACGGCCTTCAGTTCGGGGGACGTTCCAGCGGGGAGAGGAACGACATGAGGGAGAGCAGGAAATTAAGTCGATTGGGCGTGATCGCGGCCTTGGGCGTTCTGTTCGTCCTCGCGCTCGCAGTGGTACCGCCGGCGGCCGCCTCAGGGGTGAGCCCAGCAAAATTGACCAAGGCCGGGTGGGACTGCATAGTCGTCTTCGGCGCCCTTCACTGCGCTCCTCCGGGCGGACTCGCACGTGTCTTGAGCGGTACCGCCGAGACAATGACCTTCCTTGTCTTCGGCACCACGACTGAGGCTCCGTTCCTCGGGACAGAGCTGATCATTCGTGCCGACCTCTTCCACGGGCAACCCTGCCCCCAGGATCCACCGAGCATGGAGTACACGTACCTCTTCCCTCTGATCGGGCTGGACTACTACGCCTGCCACCACTACGACAGCTCCTTCTAAGCCGACGGCAAGAGGAACAGGCTCTCCCTGGTCATCAGCCGAAGCCGCAGGGGGGAATTGAACCCCCGACCTGCGCCTTACCAAGGCGCCGCTCTACCCCTAAGCCACTGCGGCAGCGCGGCCGCCTAAGGGGAGAACATAAATGAAGGTTCGGTCGAGAATGCCAGTGTTGTAGTGAGACTAATGTGCAGGTGACCCCAGTTTCTCGGACTTGGACAGCGCCTTGTCCACTCAGCTTGGCGGATGCGCGGCTCGGACGACTTCCTCCAAGTGCCGCTCGCCTCCTCCCATCAGCAGGAACTTTCGGACTCCGGCTACGTGGACGATTTGAACATACTCGGGGACCATGCTCAGATCCCGAGAGACATGCCCCGCTTGCACTCCTGCGACGCGGAGTTTCTGAGCGAGCACCTTTGCAATCTCAGCCGGAGATAGGCCGTCGACTCCGAACTGATCCTTGGCCACCTTGAGTACCGCCAAGCTCTTCTCTACCAACTGACCGCGACCTGCAAACAGCCCAAGGTACGGGGTTGCGTCGACTACACTCCCTAGGAACTTTTCCAGCGCACCTGATTCCGGCGGTTTTCCAGGGAGCACTGTTACGGAGACCGGGCTCGACTGCTTAGCCTCCGCGACTAGGTCCTCCAGGACCTTCTGATAGGTCAATGAACGGAACGGTTCCTCGAGTTCTCTCACTTGTTCGATTGCTTGCCTGGCCAACTCTAGATATTTCGGTCTCATGTCGATCCCACCTTGTGTGCCTTTCTGATTATGCTACTTGATCGCCTCGCGTATGTTCGGTAGTGCGTGGTTTGGAACGAAGTAATGTCCGTTTTCCGAGGCCAGCAGCCCCTTCTTCGCAAGCGCGATAACCGTGGGCTTCGTAGTCCCATTTTTCACGCCGGTTGCGTCCGAGATTTCCTTCGGTGTGGCCATTTCGGGACCCGACGTGAGGCCGAGCGCGCAGCCCGCCTTCCGAGACAAGGCGTAGACGATGATTTTTCCACTCGCCGAGAGCCCTGAAAATCCTGCAGTAGGAATCGGCTTCCCCGTTTCCCTTGCGAGCCTCATGTACGGCGCCAGGACTTCTCGAAGTAGCGAGCGGTCCACCTCCGTTGCGTCCACCACCAGATCCTCAAGCACGTCAGCCATGAATCTCACCAGCGGTTGGGTTGTACTTAAGGTGGACATAGGGAGATGGCTGAAAGTATTCCAAGCAACCCAACTCCGTCACCTCTCAGCTCTCCTGTGGCGCACCTGTCGATAACGTTTGAATCAGACGCTCGACGGACCTGATTCCCTCCGCCGTGATTCTGTACCGCTTCCGGGCCTGTTTCGATGCACCGCCCTTGTGGGTTTGGATCGCGAGCTGAGGCCGCTGCTCCATCAGGCGGCCGAAAGTTCGCGTTATGTTGCTTATTGCATGTCCAAGGTGTCGCAGCTCCGAATTCACCTGTTGGGCGTCAAGCTCCTCCTGACCCTGAATTTGTTGTAACCAGTAACCAGCAACCAGCACTTTGTCGTTCTCCGTTGTTGGATGGAGTTCGGCGAAAAAGTCCGCGAAATTCCTGGTGTTAGAGTCGGGACTAACCGCTTCCTGATGGGGTCTGGTCTTGACTTTCGGGCCAAAGGAGACCCCAAAGCGCTCTGCGGCCCACCGCAAGACGCGTTCTGCTGCCCCCGACTCGAGTTGTGAGAGAATCTCAGCAACCGAAGCCATTGCGCGGATTTCCGGATCCTCTGCCACGGGGATAACTCTCCTCGTCTTTACCGTATAGGGCATGTTATTTATAAACATTTCTCTTTAATGAGTTGTATTACATGTAAAGAAAAGTTTTCATATTACCATACGTGCAATATTGGGCCTGGAGGTCCCCTGAGAAGGGTCACTGGTAGTCCATTCCATGAAGAAAGGAGTGTGGTCTTGTTACGGGCGCCAGTTGTTCTGGATTCCGAGGCCTCTCCTGGTCGCGTCTCCGGGGTCACAGCCCGGTGTGCGCGAGGACCTTCAGCGCCACCGCCTTCACCTTCCGGTACACGGTGTGCGGGGGGCGCCGGGCGCCCTCCACGGTGAGGAGGTCCTTCACCTTGATCCCGAAGAGCCGCTCGTTCTCCACGAGGTACGGACGGATCAGCTCCCAGTCCTCGTCGCTCAGCGCGTCGAACTGCCCGCCGTTCAGCTGGTCCGCCCCGACGAGCCGCCGGGGGTCCCGCATGAAGATTGCCCCGCCGGACGCGAGGGAGAAGAGGTTCCCGCCCGGATACGGCGTCTCGAGGTCCTCCAGCGTCCCGTCGTCCCGCACGCGGATCCCGTTCAGCACGACGAACCCTCCACCCTTGTTCGGGTCCCCCGCCATGAAGGACTCCGCGAGGTAGTCCAGGGCGGTCCCGTTGATCACGACCCGCGGCTTTCCGACCGCGTTGATCAGGGGGCGTCCCGCCACGTTCCCTTTCACGTACACCTCCCCGCCCTTCGCGGCGTACATGAACGTCTGCCCGAGGTCCCCGTATACGACGAGCTTCCCCGCCTTCATGATCTGCCCCATCTGGTCCTGCCCGTTCGCGTGCACGTACACCTCCGCGCCGTCGAGGCCGGACCCGAGGTAGTCCCCGGGGCTCCCGTACAGGTCGAGGCGGAATCCTTGGCTGTTCGCCCCGAGCCCGCACCCGAGGAACCGCTGCCCCGTGAGGTCGAACGCGATCACGCGCTTCCAGCCCAGGTGGTACGCATCCACGACGAACTGGTGGAGGCCTTCATCGCCCTCCGGCGGGAACCCGCGGGCGTCCACGACGAGAGTCTCCTCCGAAGACTTCGGGCCATGGAGCCGGGCGCGGTCCTCCCAGCCCATGAACGTCAGCCCCGC
>Ga0184623_10000019_pt1 | contig 58041 bp, 49 predicted proteins | sample PLM1_100_b1_FD_133138 | JGI IMG/M metagenome (GOLD analysis project Ga0184623, IMG submission 133138) | Groundwater sediment microbial communities from an aquifer in East River, Colorado, USA - PLM1_100_b1 | ecosystem: Environmental > Terrestrial > Soil > Riparian zone | place: USA: East River... | reverse complement strand
GGCGCCGGCCGGACCGAGGACGACCTGGCGTACCTGCGGGACGAGCGCGACTTCGGGAACCTGCAGATCGTCGAGCACCCCAACGTCGACTTCGCGGTGACGATCGCGCGCCAGCTGCTGTTCTCGAGCTACCAGCTGGCGATGTACGCCCGCCTGGCCGGGTCGGCTGACGCCGCGCTGGCGGCGGTCGCGGGCAAGGCGGTCAAGGAGGTCGCTTACCACCGCGACCACGCGGTGCAGTGGACGCTGCGACTCGGCGACGGCACAGCCGAGAGCCACCTGCGCATGCAGGCCGCGTTGGCCTGGTTGTGGCCGTTCGTCGATGAGATGTTCGAGGCCGACGACACCCTGAGCCGGCTCGTCGCGGCCGGGACCGCGGTCGACGCGGCGGCGCTGCGACCCGATTGGGACCGCTTCGTGGGCGACGTGCTGGCCGAGGCGACCCTGGCCCGGCCGGAGCCGTCGTGGCGCGCCTCGGGTGGCCGGCGCGGGCTGCACACTGAGGCGTTCGGCTACCTGCTCGCCGAGATGCAGCACCTCCACCGGTCCCATCCAGGCGCGAGCTGGTGAGCGCCAGATGGCCATGACTGCCATGACCGACCTCCGCACGGCGCTCGCCGAGGTCCCCGACCCGGAGATCCCCGTGCTCAGCATCGAGGACCTCGGCGTGCTGCGCGACGTGTCGGTCGACGCCGCCGGCAAGGTCACCGTGACGATCACCCCGACTTACTCCGGCTGTCCCGCGATGGACGCGATCCGAGACAGCATCCTGGGGGTGTTGCGGCGCCACGGGCACCATGACGTCTGCGTGCGGACCGTGCTGGCGCCGGCCTGGAGCACCGACTGGATCAGCGAGGCGGGCAAGCGCAAGCTGCGGGAGTTCGGCATCGCTCCGCCGGGTCCGGCACCCAGAGGGCCGGTGTTCCTCGAGCTGAGGGCGCCGGCGTCCGGCGGCCCGGATGTTCGCTGCCCCCGCTGCGGCTCGGCGGACACTCGCGAGCTGAGCCGGTTCGGGTCCACGGCCTGCAAGTCGCTCTGGGCCTGCAAGACGTGCCGCGAGCCGTTCGACTTGTTCAAGGCGATCTGACCGTGCCCGCCCTGCCCACTGCGCCGGCGCCGGCCCCGACGCCTCGCCATCACCCCGTCTTCCACCGGGTGCGAGTGGCCTCCGTCGAGCGGCTGACCGACGACGCGGCCGTGATCGGCTTCGACGTTCCCGCGGAGCTCCGGGAGGCCTACCGGTTCGCGCCCGGCCAGCACCTGACCGTTCGCCTGCCCGGCGAGGGCGACGTTCGGCGCAACTACTCCGTCTGCAGCAGCGTGGCCGAGGGCCGCCTGCGGGTCGCGGTCAAGCGGCTCGAAGGGGGGGTGTTCTCGACATACGCCACAACAACGCTGGCGCCCGGCGACGAGCTCGAGGTCATGACGCCGACCGGCCGGTTCACGACGACCCTCGACCCGGCTCGGCGGCGGCACTACGCGGCTATCGCGGCGGGCAGCGGCATCACCCCGGTCATCTCGATCGTCGCCAGCGCCCTGGCGGTCGAAGCGGGCAGCCGCTGCACGGTGATCTACGCCAACCGCACGACCAGCAGCATCATGTTCCTCGAAGAGCTCGAAGACCTGAAGAACCGCTATCCCGGCCGGCTGCACCTCGTCCACATCCTGTCCCGGGAGGCGCAGGAGGTCCCGCTCTTCCACGGGCGCATCGACCGGGAGCGCCTGACCCGGTTGCTCGCTGCGCTGGTGCCGGTCGACACCGTCGACGAATGGTTCCTGTGCGGTCCCTACGAGATGGTCGTCGAGGCCAGGCAGACCCTGCTCGACCACGGCGCGGACCCGGCGCACGTGCATCTGGAACTCTTCCACGTCGAGGGCGGGCCGCCGCGAGCTGCGACGCCGCCCGGGGCCAACGGTGGCGACGGGTCCGGGGTCCCCGGACCGGGTGCCAGCGCCGTGACGATCGTGCTTGACGGACGTGAGACCAGCTTCGATCTGGAGCGGCAGGGCGAGCCGATCCTCGATGCCGCGCTGCGATCGCGCGGTGACGCGCCGTATGCTTGTAAGGGAGGCGTGTGCGGCACCTGCCGCGCGAAGCTACTCGACGGCCAGGTCGAGATGGACCGGAACTTCGCGCTGGAGTCAGCCGAGATAGAAGCCGGGTTCGTGCTCGCCTGCCAGTCGCATCCGCTCACGGAGAGTGTCCGGCTGGACTTTGACGCTTGACGCTTGACGCTTGACGGTCTTGGTCGCCCGCCTGGTCAGCTCGCTTCGGGTTCGCGAAGCACGTCCTCGTCGACGCCGGTCGCCGCGGCCACCGTGGGATGCACGTCGAAGACCCGATCGAGGTTGGTCAGCCGGAGGATCTCGACGACCCGCTCGCTCGGCGCGGCCAGCCGGATCTCGCCTTCGAGGAGCCGCGCGCGGCGCTGGCTGCCGAGCAGCGCGCCCAGGCCACTGGAATCCATGAACGTGATGGCGGAGAGGTCGAGCACGATGCGGTGGGTGCCGGCGGCCAGCACGCTGAGCAGGTTGTCGCGCAGCGCTGGCCCGGTGGCCATGTCGACCTCTCCGGACACGGCCATCACTACCCAGTCGCCCTGGTTTGTCGTTGAAATCCCGAAATCCATGCAAAACCCTCCAGCACAGCAGCGAACGCGGGCGGCCGCGCTGCTGGACCGCGCACGCATTATCCACCTTGAGCCCGCGGAGCGGGAGGGTGGGCACGGCGTATCGTCGCGGCGTGTCAACCCGCTGGTAGGGGGGCGCCCATAGTCTTGCGACGTTGCCCGACCCTGACGCGAGGAAGAGGGGACGCGTGGCGTGGAAGTCGACGAGACGCCCCAGGTCAAGTTCCGTAGCGATGTCACCGTCGAGTTGGTCAAGGCCAGCGCCAGCGACGCCGACGTGCTGTTCGCCGCCCGTGTCTCCACGCTGGGCGAGCAGTCACTCGACGAGCTGGGCAAGGATCCCGAGCGGTCCCGCGGGTTGATCAACTACCTGATCCGCGAGCGGCACGGCTCGCCGACCGAGCACAACTCGATGACCTTCTTCGTCAGCGCGCCGATCTTCGTCTTCCGCGAGTTCCATCGGCACCGCATCGGCTTCTCCTACAACGAGGAGTCCGGCCGTTATCGGCAGTTGGAGCCGGTGTTCTACGTCCCCGGTCCCGATCGCCGGCTGGTCCAGGAGGGCCGGCCCGGTCGCTATGAGTTCCTTGACGGCGGTCCCGAGCAGCGCAAGATCGCCGTCGAGGCGACCAAGCGGGCCTGCGAGCAGGCCTACTCCGCCTACCTTGAGATGCTCGCGGCTGGAGTCGCCCGTGAGGTCGCGCGGGGGGTGCTGCCGCTGTGCGTCTACTCCTCGATGTACGCCACCTGCAACGCCCGGTCGCTCATGTCCTTCCTGTCGTTGCGCACTAAGCGTGACAACTCGCGCTATCCGTCCTATCCGCAGCGTGAGATCGAGATGGTCGCGGAAAAGATGGAGGCCCATTGGGCGCGGCTCATGCCGCTCACCCATGAGGCATTCGAGACACACGGCCGGGTCAGCCCCTGAGCCGCGGCAACCAGCGCCGATACACTCTGTTCACATCGCCATTGCGCTCCGAACACGATGTAACGCAGTGCCGCGGCCGGCCGATGTCCAGGCGGATCCCGCCGCCGTCCGAACCCCCGAGCGGGCAGCGGCGGGATCTTCGCTTGCGCTGAGCTTTCCCGACGACACGCCGACGCGGCTCCGGGAGAGTTCGAGATCGCGCAGCGTGGATCAGCGCGAGAGCTCGGCTCCGCCAGCCGGTACCGTGACGCCCATGGCTCCCACCCCATCTCCCCGGGCCCCGTTCGGACGGGTCCTCACCGCGATGGTCACGCCGTTCACGGCCGAAGGCGCGCTCGATGTCGACGGGGCGCAGCGGCTGGCCGCCCACCTCGTCGACCACGGCCATGACGGGCTCGTGATCAGCGGCACCACCGGCGAGTCGCCGACGACGACCGACACCGAGAAGGACGTCCTGCTCCGGGCCGTCATTGAAGCGGTCGGCGACCGGGCACAGGTGATCGCCGGCGTCGGCACGTTCGACACCCACCACACGATCGAGTCGGCGCGTGCGGCCGAGAAGGCGGGCGCCAGCGGGGTGCTGGTGGTGACGCCCTACTACAGCAAGCCACCCCAGGCCGGGCTGCTCCACCACTTCCGCGCTGTCGCCGACGCCACCGGCCTGCCGGCCATGCTCTACGACATCCCCGGCCGCACCGGCACCGTGATCGCGACCGAGACCCTGGTTCGCCTCGCCGAGCATGACCGCATCGTCGCGGTCAAGGACGCGAAGGACGATCTGGGCGCCTCGTCCTGGGTGCTGGCGAGAACCGACCTCGCCTACTACTCCGGCACCGACATGCTGAACCTCCCCCTGCTCAGCGTCGGCGCGACCGGGTTTGTGAGCGTCGTGGGCCACATCGTGGGGCCGGCATTGCGGGAGCTGCTGGAGGCGTTCGACCGCGGCGACATCCGCGCCGCCATCGCCATCAATCAGCGGCTGCTCCCCGTCTATACCGGGATCTTCCGCACGCAGGGCGTCATCCTGACCAAGGCTGCGCTGCGCCTGCTCGGGTTCCCGGCCGGGCCGGTGCGGCCCCCGCTGGTTGACGCCACCGAGGACCAGGTCACCCAGCTGCGCGCCGACCTCGCCGCCGCGGGTGTCGAGTTCGGCGCACCGGCCGGACGTGAGCGCGGCGCGGAGGTAGGCGGCCGGTGAGTCACCCGCATCCCGAACTCGGCCCGCCGCCGCCCCTGCCCGCAGGCGGGCTGCGGGTCGTCGCGCTAGGTGGCCTGGGCGAGGTGGGCCGCAACATGACGGTGCTCGAGCACCATGGCCGGCTGCTCATCGTCGACTGCGGCGTCCTCTTCCCCGAGTTCGACCAGCCCGGAGTCGACCTCATCCTCCCCGACTTCGACTACATCAGGAGCCGGCTCGACGACATCGACGCCATCGTCCTCACGCATGCCCATGAGGACCACATCGGCGCGGTGCCCTACCTGCTCCGCGAGAAGTCCGACATCCCGCTGATCGGCTCCCGGCTGACGCTTGCCATGGTCGAGGCCAAGCTGGTCGAGCACCGCATCAAGCCGTTCGTGTTCGAGGTCCGCGAGGGCCAGCGGGAGCGGCTCGGCCCGTTCGACTGCGAGTTCATCGCCGTCAACCACTCGATCCCCGACTCGCTCGCGGTGGCCATCCGCACCGACGCGGGGCTTGTCCTGCACACGGGCGACTTCAAGATGGACCAGCTGCCGCTCGACGGCCGGCTGACCGACCTGCGGGCGTTCGGCCGGCTCGGCCAGGAGGGCGTCGATCTGCTCATGATCGACTCCACGAACGCCGAGGTGCCTGGCTTCGTAACCTCGGAGCGCGACATCCTCCCGGTGCTCGACCGGGTGTTCACCGAGGCCAGCCGCCGGATCATCGTCGCCTGCTTCGCCAGCCACGTGCACCGCGTCCAGCAGGTGTTGGACACCGCCCAGCGGCACGGCCGCAAGGTGGCGTTCGTCGGCCGGTCGATGGTGCGCAACATGGGCGTCGCCCGCGACCTCGGCTACCTCCGAGTGCCGGGCGGGCTGATGGTCGACGTCCGCGAGCTGGAGAACCTGCGCGACGACGAAGTGGTCCTCGTCTGCACCGGATCGCAGGGCGAGCCGCTCGCCGCGCTGTCGCGGATGGCAAACCGTGACCATTTCGTGCGCGTCAACGAGGGCGACACGGTGATCCTCGCCTCTTCGCTGATCCCCGGCAACGAGAACGCTGTGTTCCGAGTGATCAACGGGCTCACCCGCTGGGGCGCCCGCGTCGTCCACAAGGGCAACGCTCTCGTCCACGTGTCGGGGCATGCCCCTGCCGGCGAGTTGCTCTACTGCTACAACGTCATCGGCCCGCGCAACGTGATGCCCGTGCACGGTGAGTGGCGGCACCTGCGCGCCAACGGCGACCTCGCCAGCCTGACCGGCATCCCCCGCGACCGGATCGTCCTCGCCGACGACGGAGTGGTCGTCGACCTCGTCGAGGGCGTCGCGCGCGTGGTGGGCTCCGTGCCGTGCGGCTACGTCTACGTCGATGGCTCGAGCGTCGGCGACGTCACCGAGCTGTCGCTCAAGGACCGCCGAATCCTGGGTGAGGAAGGCTTCGTCAGCGTGTTCGTCGTGGTCGACGCCGCGACCGGAAAGATCACGGGTGGGCCGGAGATCCATGCCCGGGGGTCAGGCATCGACGACGCGGCGTTCGACGCTGTCATACCGAGGATCGAGGAGGCGCTCGCCGCCACCGCCGCCGACGGCGTCGCCGAGCCGCACCAGCTCCAGCAACTTGTGCGGCGCACGGTCGGCCGGTGGGTCAACGAGACATACCGGCGGCGACCGATGATCGTTCCGGTCGTCGTCGAGGTCTAAGAGCCTGTTGCCAACAGGCTCTTAAGGCTGAGGCCGCCGCCCGGCGTGTCGGAGCCCGAACGGCCCCTCCTCGGGCGGGTGGGCGGCGTAGCCTCGGAGATCATGGCCACTCGTGCGTCCTCGAGCAGCACGCGCCCGCGCTCCGGATCATCCCGCGGGGGCGGCGTCGGCGCGCGCCCGGGTGGCGCCCGGGTGCCCGGCCCGGCGCAGGGCCGCCGTCCACCGACGCGCCGCCCGGCCCGCCGGGGACCGTTCGCGATGCTTTTCCGCGCCCTCGGCCGGCTGATCGCGGGGATCTGGCTGGGCCTGGCCCATGTCGTCGGTGGCATTTCGCGGCGGATCGGCAACACGGCCCGTGAGCTCGACCCGGCCCACCGCCGTGACGGTGTGGGGCTGACGCTGATCGGGGTCGCGCTGGTCGTGGCCGCCGAGGAGTGGTGGTCGCTCGACGGACCGGTCGCCGACGGCATCCGCGCTGTCGTGGCCGGCACGTTCGGCGCAGTCGGCCTCGCGCTCCCGCTCGTGCTGGTCGCTGTCGCGATCCGGGTCATGCGCCACCCCGAGGAAGCAGCGGCCAACGGCCGGATCGTCATCGGCGCCACGGCCCTGCTCGTGAGCACCGCCGGGCTGGTCCACCTGGCCAGCGGCGGGCCGGCGCCGTCCGAAGGCGCCACCGCCATGCGTCAAGCCGGGGGCGTCATCGGCTACCTCATGTCAGCGCCACTGGCGGCGGCGGTCACTCCGGCGCTCGCGACGCCCCTTCTCGCGCTGCTGCTCTTCTTCGGCGTGCTGGTCATCACCGCCACCCCCGTGCACGCCATCCCGCGCCGGCTCACCGAGCTGCGCGATCGCCTGCTGCGCCGGCCGCAGCCCGCGGACGGCGCCGACACGCCCGACGGCCGCGCCGACACGGCGGTGGTCCAGGACCCGCCGCCGCGCCCGCGCCGCCGGTCGCGGACCCGCGCCGGCGCGAGCGCGAGCGACGACAGCGGCGATGCCGGCGACCGGCCGTTCGACACACCGGTCGTAGCCGAGTTCGACCGGCCCCCGCACGCTCCGCCGGCTCCGCCGCCGGCGCACTCGCCCACTCCCCTCCGGAGCGAGCAGCTGGTGCTGTCGGGCGACATCACCTACCACCTCCCGCCGCCCTCGGTGCTCGGCGAGGGCAGCCCGCACAAGCGGCGCAGCAAGGCCAACGACGCTGTCGTCGAGGCGCTGACCAGCGTGTTCGACCAGTTCGAGATCGACGCGCAGGTCACGGGGTTCACCCGTGGGCCGACGGTGACGCGCTACGAGGTCGAGCTCGGCACCGGCGTCAAGGTCGAGCGGGTCACCGCGCTGTCGAGGAACATCGCCTACACCGTGGCCAGCGCCGACGTGCGCATCCTGAGCCCCATCCCTGGCAAGTCGGCGATCGGCATCGAGATCCCCAACGCCGACCGCGAGATCGTCTCGCTCGGCGACGTGATGCGGTCGTCGGTGGCCACCCAGGACCACCACACCATGCTGGTCGGGCTGGGCAAAGACGTCGAGGGACGTTACGTCTGCGCCAACCTCGCGAAGATGCCGCACATCCTCGTCGCGGGCGCCACCGGCTCCGGCAAGTCCACCTGCATCAACGGGCTGATCACCTCGGTGCTGACCAGAGCGACGCCCGACGAGGTGCGGCTGGTGCTCATCGACCCAAAGCGCGTGGAGCTGACGGCCTACGACGGCGTCCCGCACCTGATCACGCCGATCATCACCCACCCGAAGCGGGCCGCGGAGGCGCTGCAGTGGGTCGTCCGCGAGATGGACATGCGTTACGACGACCTGGCCGGTTCCGGGTTCCGTCACGTCGATGACTTCAACAAGGCCGTACGCGACGGCAAGCTCACTGCTCCGCCCGGCAGCGACCGCGTTTACCAGCCCTACCCCTACCTGCTGGTGATCGTCGACGAGCTGGCCGACCTGATGATGATCGCGCCACGCGACGTCGAGGACTCCATCGTCCGCATCACCCAACTCGCCCGCGCCGCGGGCATCCACCTGGTGCTGGCCACCCAGCGCCCGTCGGTCGACGTCGTGACCGGCCTGATCAAGGCCAACGTCCCGTCCCGGCTGGCGTTCGCCACCTCCTCGCTGGCCGACTCTCGGGTCATCCTCGACCAGCCCGGCGCGGAGAAGCTGGTCGGGCTTGGCGACGCGCTGTTCCTCCCCATGGGCGCCAGCAAGCCGATCCGGTTGCAGAACGCCTACGTCTCGGAGGCCGAGATCCAGGCCGTCGTCCGACACTGCAAGGAACAGCTCGAGCCGACCTACCGCGACGACGTCACCGCCGCGCCGACGCAGAAGAAGGAGGTCGACGAGGACATCGGCGACGACCTCGACCTGCTCTGCCAGGCCGCCGAACTCGTCGTGACGACGCAGTTCGGATCGACCTCGATGCTCCAGCGCAAACTTCGCGTGGGCTTCGCGAAGGCGGGCCGTCTCATGGACCTGATGGAGACGCGAGGTATCGTCGGGCCCTCAGAGGGCTCGAAGGCGCGCGAGGTGCTCATCAAGCCTGACGAGCTCGACGACGTCCTCACGACACTGCGCGGAGTGTGACTTCTCGGCGTGGTGTGCTCGCGATGACCGCGCATGACAGTGCCTAGATCGTTGTGAGCCGCACCCTCGGCGGGCTTTGTCGTCTGGTTCGGGCGGCCTAGACTTTTCTGTGTACATCACCGGGGCGTACGTCTGCCAAAACCCATCGTGATCTCGCCGGAGGGAATGCTGGTGTCCATCGGTCAGGCACTCTCAGCCGCCCGGACCGAGCGCGGGATGACGATTCGAGACATCAGCGAGGCGACACGCGTCCGGCAGACCCTGATCCGGGGGATCGAGAACGACGATTTCTCGCTGTGCGGCGGTGACTTCTACGCTAAGGGACATATCCGCACCATTGCACAGGTGATCGGCATCGATCCGGCGCCGCTTCTCGAGGAGTTCGATGCGGCCCGGTCCGACGCCGGCGAGTTGGGCATGGCCGAGGCGTTCGAGTCCGAGGCCAAGGCGGCGCGCCCGCAGCGGCGGGGCCCCAACTGGACGGCCGCCATGGCAGCGGCGCTGGTCGTGGTCGTAGTCCTCGGCATCGCCCGGCTCATCGCGAGCGGTGATGACACCGAGGGGGCGCCACCGGTCGCCGGCGCGGCGACGCCGGCCCCGACCGCGGCCAGGAGGGCCAGCCCCACCCCCACGCCGACCAAGAGCGATGCCGTCGCCCTCGCCGACCGGGTCGTCGTCCGGCTGACCGCGAAGGGCGCGAGCTGGGTGAGCGTGCGCACCGGCGGCGGCAAGGAGCTCTTCGAGGGCACCCTGGACAGTGGCGACAGCAGGCAGTTCACCGACAGGCGGCGCATCCGGCTTGTTGTCGGCAACGCCGGGGCGATCCGGCTGACCGTCAACGGCCAGGACATCGGCGCGCCGGGACGCCAGGGAGAGGTGGTTCGCGCCGACTTCGAGCCGGGCGACCCAGCGCGGTCGGCGGGCTGATCCGCTCGACCTCGTAGACTCGGCTGGTGCCTCGCCCTCGCACCGTTGCCTTGGTGACGCTCGGGTGCGCCCGAAACGAAGTCGACTCCGAAGAGCTGGCCGGCCGGCTCGGCGCCGACGGCTGGGAGCTCGCCGACGACCCGGCCACCGCTGCTGTGGTGGTCGTCAACACCTGCGGGTTCGTCGAGTCGGCCAAGAAGGACTCCATCGACGCCGTGCTCGAGGCGGCTGACCTGGCGACGGCTGGCCGGGCGCCCGCCGTCGTCGCCGTGGGGTGCCTGGCCGAGCGGTACGGCACGGAGCTCGCGGCAGCGCTGCCCGAAGCCGACGCGGTGCTCGGCTTCGACAGCTATCCAGAAATTTCCGCCCGGCTCGCCGCGGTGGTCGGCGGCGCTCGTCCCGCGAGCCATACGCCCCGCGACCGACGGGAGTTGCTCCCGATAGCCCCAGTAGCCCGGCAGGGACCGGCGGAGAAGGCGGCCATCCCGGGACATGGCGCGCCGGGCGCGGCTGACCTCCCAACCGGCGTCGCCCCGGCGTCCGGGCCACGCCAGCTGCGCCGCCGCCTGCGGGGCGGACCGGTTGCGCCGCTCAAGATCGCCTCGGGCTGCGACCGGCGATGCGCGTTCTGCGCGATCCCGTCGTTCCGCGGCGCCTTCGTGTCCCGGCGGCCGGCGGACGTGGTCGCCGAAGCCCGCTGGTTGGCGGTCGACGGCGTCCGCGAGCTCGTCCTCGTCTCGGAGAACTCCACGTCCTACGGCAAGGACCTCGGCGACCTGCGGCTGCTCGAGCGGCTGCTGCCGGAGATCGCAGCCGTCGAGGGCATCGAACGCGTGCGGGTCAGCTACCTTCAACCGGCCGAGATGCGCCCGAGCCTGCTCGACGTGATAGCCGCGACGCCCGGCGTGGCGCCCTACTTCGACCTGTCCTTCCAGCACGCCAGCCCGGCGCTGCTGCGTCGCATGCGCCGCTTCGGCGGCACTGACCGTTTTTTGTAGCTCGTGGGCGCGATCCGGGAGCGGGTCCCGGAGGCTGGCATCCGCTCGAACGTGATCGTCGGATTCCCTGGGGAGAACGAAGACGACCTCGTGGAGCTCGAGCGATTCCTGTGCGCGGCGCGGCTCGACGCGGTGGGGGTGTTCGGCTATTCGGACGAAGACGGCACGGAGGCGGCAACGTACGCCCCGAAGGTCCCTGAGCCTGCCGTCGCCGAACGGGTCGCCCGGGTGAGCGCCCTCGCCGAGGAGCTCACCGCACAGCGCGCCGAGGACCGCGTAGGCACCATTGTGGAGGTGCTCGTAGAAGAGACGGGCGGCGCTCTCGTGGAGGGCCGCTGCGCCCACCAAGCTCCGGAGGTCGACGGCACGACGACGTTGACGGGATCAGCGTCCGGATATGGGGTCGGAGACCTCGTCCACGCCCGAGTGGCGGAGGCGGTGGGTGTCGACCTCGTCGCTCAGGTCGTCCCGTGAACGGTCCCGGCGGGGCGGCGGCGCAGCCGGCGAGCGCCTGGAACATTGCCAACGCCCTGACCGTCGTCCGTCTCCTCCTCGTGCCACTGCTCGCCTGGCTCCTGCTCTACGACGGCGACGACGGCACCGCGGCACGAGTGGCTGCGTTCGGCGTGTTCGCGGTGGCCGCCGGTACCGACCGCATCGACGGGGAGCTGGCCAGGCGGCGCGGGCTGGTGACCGACTTCGGCAAGATCGCCGATCCCATCGCCGACAAGGCGCTCATGGGGGCGGCGCTGGTCGGGCTGTCCATGTTGGGCGAGCTGGCCTGGTGGATCACGGTGACGATCTTGATCCGCGAGGTCGGCGTGACACTCCTCCGGTTCTGGGTGATCCGGCACGGCGTGATCCCGGCCAGCCGCGGCGGCAAGCTGAAGACGCTCCTGCAGATCCTGGCGGTCGGGCTCTACCTCCTTCCGCTGGACGGCTGGCTCGCCACCGGACGGGCGTGGGTGATGGCGGCCGCCGTCGTCGTCACGGTGGCGACTGGCGCCGACTATGTTCTGCGGGCGGTGCGGCTGCGGCAGGGGAGCGGGTCGGCGCAGGCCGAGGGCGGCGACCGCACGACTCGGCCCGATCCGCGATGAGGATCGCGATCCTCGCCGTCGGTGATGAGCTGCTGCTCGGCGACGTCGTCAACGCCAATGCCGCGTGGCTGGGCCGCCGGCTGAGCGACGCGGGGCTCCAGGTCGTCGCGTCTGCCGTGGTCGCCGACGACGTGGCGGCTATCGCTGCGGCCACCCGGCAGCTCCTGTCCGAAGCCGACGCGGTCGTGGTTTCCGGCGGGCTGGGTCCGACATCCGACGATGTCACGCGGGACGCGCTGGCTGAGCTGGCCGGCGTGGCATTGGTTCTCGACCCGGTTTTGGAGCGCTCTGTCCGCCAGTGGTTCGCCGGCCGCGGGGTCTCCCTCACAGCGGGTGCTCTGCGCATGGCAGAGTTGCCAGCGGGCGCCACAGCCCTTGCCAATGCCGCCGGGACCGCGCCTGGCGTGCGGCTGGAGGTGGGCGGTGGCCTGGTCGTGGCCGTGCCCGGGGTGCCGGTCGAGCTGCGGGACATGGTCGAGCGGCTGGTCCTGCCCGACCTGCTCGCCCGCAGCGGCGCGCCGCACGCGATCGTGACCCGCACCGTGCACGTCGCGCTCCTCGGCGAGTCCGCCGTCGCGGACCGGCTGACGCCGCTCACCGAGGACATCGCTGATGCCGGCGTGCGGCTGGCCTATCTCGCTGGACTCGGGGCGGTGCAGGTCCGGCTGACCGCGCAAGCCCCGGACCGCCCGGGTGCCGACGCCATCCTCGGCCCGCTTGTGCAGCGGGTTCGCGATCTCGTCGGCGACGCGGTGTGCGGAGTCGATGGCGAGACGCTCGACCGCGCGGTCCACCGGCTGCTGGCGACCGGCCAGGCCACCGTCGCGGTCGCCGAGTCGTTGACCGGCGGCCTGCTCGGATCGGCGCTGACCGATATGCCGGGATCATCGAAGACGTTCCGCGGTGGCGTCACTGCTTACGCCACCGAGCTCAAGGCATGGCTGCTCGGGGTCGATCCGGACCTGATCGAGCAGGTCGGGGCGGTGCACAGGAGCGTCGCCGGCCAGATGGCGGCAGGGGTCCGGGCGCGGCTGAGCGCGACGTACGGCGTCGCGACCACCGGCGTGGCCGGTCCCGAGCCGCAGGACGGCCGGCCGGCGGGCACCGTCCACGTGGCAGTGGCCGGGCCCGCAGGCGTCGTGGTCGCCTCGCCGACCCTCACAGGTGGTCGCGACCGCATCCGCCGGCTCACCGTCGTGCACGCCCTCGACCTGCTCCGCCGGGTTCTCAGCCGGCTTGCCACGCCCGGTGCGGAACAGGTGGCGTGATTACACCGTTACATCTTCCGTGGAACTGATCCATCGGCCAGTGATGTACGTGTCACTAAGTGCGGGTAACGTGGAGTCCTCGCCCGAGGACCCGTTTTACATCGTGACTCAAGGAGGGAGGGCCCGATGATTCTGCTCCGTCGCCTCCTGGGTGACGTGCTTCGTCGGCAGCGCCAGCGGCAGGGGCGCACCCTCCGCGAGGTGTCCGCCGCGGCGCGCGTGTCCCTGGGCTACCTGTCCGAGGTGGAGCGTGGCCAGAAGGAAGCATCCTCTGAGCTGCTGTCTTCCATTTGCGGCGCACTCGACGTCCCCTTGTCCACTGTCATGCGCGAGGTGAGCGACGAGCTCGCGCTGGCCGAGCGCCCGATCCTCGATCCGCTCGATGACGCGGTGCCAGCCGGCGGCCGGTTGGCAGTGACCAAAATGGTCGCCGCCGCATAAGGCGCGCGCCAGCCGTCGCATAGTGGCGTCGGCTGCGTCGTGGCCTCAGACTGGCGGCCGTGACTGACCTGTCCTCCCTGCCCGTGCGGATGCCGGGCACCCGTTCGCGGGCCGGCAATGCCATGGGTCGTACGCGGGCCGCGGTTCTTGAGGGCGCTCTTCGCAGTCTCACCAAGCAGGGTGTGAGGGCCACGACCATGAGTGACGTGGCGGTGCTCGGGGGTGTCGCCAAAGCCACGCTCTACAACCATTTCCGCCGCAAAGAGGACGTGTGGCGGGCTCTTGCCGACGCCGAGGTGCGCCGGATCGTCGCGGACTGCGTCCCGCTCGCTGGCGAGGATCTGGCGACAGCCCTGTTCACCGCCGCCGACCGGATTGCCGAGCATCCCGCCGTGCGCCGCATCGCCTCCGAGGAGCCGCAGATGCTCGGCGCGCTGAGCGCTCCCGACCCATCGACATCGGCCTGGACGGCTGCGGTGGACGGCGTGCGAGCGCTGCTGGAGTCGGCCCGCCGGCCCGTGTCGCCAACCGCTGTCGACCTGGTGCTTCGCTGGCTGGCCAGCCACGTGGGCGTGCCCGGCACGGATGCCTCGCGTCGCGCCGGCGCGGAGTTGATCGTGGCCGCGCTGCCCGCAGCTTGATGGCTGGGTGATTCCCGCGACGGCCGGCCGCTGGAGTATGGCGACATTGCGCCGCGGGCAGGAGGATCGTCGTAGCCGAGACCCGAGACGAGGGGAGACGACCTCATATGGCGAACCCCAGGGTGAAGAGCACTCTGTCGGCAGAAGCCCAGAAGATCACCGGTGAGGCGCTTCAGGACGCGCTGGTCGATCTCATCAACCTCTCGCTGTTGGCGAAACAAGCGCACTGGAACCTGGTCGGCCGCAACTTCCGCAGCCTTCATCTGGCCTTGGACGAGGTGGTCGACACGGCGCGCAACTGGATGGACGTCATTGCCGAGCGTGCGGTCGCGATCGGCGTGACGCCCGACGGCCGGGCGCCGACGGTCGCGCGGGCCAGCGGAGCGGCTGCGATCGACGCAGGCTGGCTGCAAGACACGGACGTTGTCCAGAGTTTCATCGACATTTACAGCGGCGTCATCGGGCGCATGCGTGGCCGACTCTCCGAGACCGCAGAGGCCGATGAGGTGAGTCATGGGCTCTTCATCGACGCCACGGCGGAGCTCGAGAAGCAGCACTGGATGTTTCAGGTCGAACACGACGTCTGACGACTCGCCGGCCGGTTCGGGGGCCTCGCCCCGCCGACTCGCGGCGAGCTGAAGCGGCTGACCGGCGTCGCGGAGGGGCGACCGGCGCTCTGGCGTGCCTGTGTCGAGCGCGTCTGAGTGGCCGGCACGGACGCCGGTCAGGTTGCCTGCGGCGGAGGGGTCGCATGAGCTCGTCCTCTCATGGATGTTTCAGGTGGACGCAGGACCGGTGACGGATTCACCCGGGAGCGTCCCTTCAGCGCTCCCGGTCACGTCACCGGTCCTGCGGTCGGCGGCCCGTGATTTTCCCGACCACAGAGCGTGTCCACTGCCACCGCTGACGGCCGCCTGGGGGGGTGGAAATGGTTGCTCTCCGTGTTCTGAGAATTTCGGACGGAACAACTATATCAGACTTGATACAGACCGCAAAGGTGATCGTGAACAGACTCGGTCGGGTGCCGGCAGCCAAGGACCCGTTCGTGCAGGAGCGCCGTTTGGCGCTCGCTCATGTCGTCCGCACGCGCCGTGAATCGCTCGGGATATCCCAGGAGAAGCTGGCCGAGCGTGCGGGCTATGACCGGCAGTCGGTCAACCGCATCGAGAACGCGCAGTACTCGCCCGTGCTCGACCGGGTCTTCCTGCTGGCCCAGGCGCTCGGCGTCAGCCTCGGCACGCTGTTCACCGAGGTCGACGCGGAGGTCACGCGGAGGGGCGGGACCCAGGCCGCCGATTGAGGCCGCCACCCGCGGCCGACAGACGGTGGCTCAGTGGTTCTCGTTGAGCGGGGCCGCAGGGGCGTCGTCGCAGCGGTTGGCGCCCGGGTCGCCGGCGGCTTTGGCCGCCTCGTGCAGCGCGGCTGCCAATTCCCGCTCGTCGGAGCCCCGCCCGGACTCCATGATCTCCCCGATGGTGGTCCAGTCGTCGAGGACGTGAGCGAGGTGGTGGGCGATGAACGCCGGCGCGCGCAGGACAACCGCTGGCACCGCCTCGTCGTCGTGGACGATCTTGCTGCCGTCGACCTCGACGGTCAGCAACTGCTCCACGGTCCAGCAGCGATTGGCGGCGGCACCGTGAGCCGGTGGCGACGCTTCTGGCCCGGTCTCCTGCCCGGGTGTCGCGGGTGGTGGCATGGGACGCCCTCCATCACCGGTCGCTACTGTCTTGTCCGATGAGCGTAGGCGCTGACGCCGACATCATCGTGGCGCGGTCCACAGGCAATGGCGGCATCCGTCGGTGGCAGCGTCGATGGCGCCGAGAACTGGGGGACAGCGAGATCCGGGTTGTCGACAGCCTGGCGCTCCGCTCAAGCTCGCCGAGACCCCCTCACCGCCCGTGCTGCCGGCGCGGGTCCTGGCTGGCAGCGCGGGCACCAGTACGTCGCGCGCTCCTCGGCCGCGTCGCCTTGCATCGCCACGGCGATCGGAGTGCCGCATCTCCGGCAGGGCTGGCGGGCGCGGTCGTAGACCCAGTGGGATCGGCCGCGCCTGATGTCGCCGGTGGTGGCTTGCGCGTAGCCCTCCTTGTTGGCATCGAGGAGCCGGCGGGCGAGCGTGACCAGCGCCGGCAGATCCGGCACCGCGCTCGCCGGGCTCCACGGAGAGACGCCCCGGAGGAAGCAGGTCTCGGCCTTGTAGACGTTGCCGATGCCGGCGAGGTTGCGTTGGTCGAGCAGGGCGACGCCGATCTCCCGATCAGGCGCCGCCTCGATGCGGCGTACCGCCTCGGCCAGGTCCCAGTCAGGGCCGAGCAGGTCGGGACCGAGGTGCCCGACGACGCGGGACTCTTCGCTGGTCGGCAGCAGCTCGACCACCGGCAGCCGGTAGCCGACAGCCAGCCAGGCGGTGTTCTCCAGCACCGCCCGGACCTGCGACTGCGCTCCGCCGCGCCAACGTTCGCCGGGCCGGTAGAGCCGCCACGCGCCGTCCATCTTGAAGTGGGTGTGCAGGGTCAACCCCGAGTCGAACCGGAAGAGCAGGTGCTTGCCCTTGGCGACGACCGTGTCGACGGTGCTCCCGGCCAGGTCGGCTGTGGCCAATGCCGGCACCCTGAAGTCGGAGCGGATCAGCACGCGACCGGCGAGCGCGCCACGTAGGCGCTTCGCCGCCAGCCACACAACGTCGCCTTCGGGCATCGCAGCTCAGGATCGGGCTCAGCCACGTAGCCGGAGACCACGCGGCGTGGCGTGAAAGCCCGCAGTCTCGAGCGCCTGGGCGAGCGGGGAACGCAGGACGGCTTCGCCGTCGGCGCGTTCGACGGTCAGTTTGCCGAGCGCGCCCCGGCGGACGGCTTGGGCGAGCGCGTCGACCGCTGAACGCAGCATGTCGGGGTCGTCGGCCCAGGTGAGCAACGACTTCCCGCCCCTCTCGACATAGAGCGCCAGACCTCCGTCGACCAGCACGACGACGGCGCCGGCCTTCCGGCCGGGCTGGTGCCCGCCGCCCCCGCCTTCGCCCGGCCGGGAAGGCCATGGAAGGGCTGCGCCGAACGGGTTGGCGGGATCGGTCGCGGCCAGCACGACCGCCTCCGGTCCGGCGACCTCGCCGGCTCGCAGCCCGGTGGCGCCCCACGAGGCGGGCGGGGTCATTCCCCCGGCTCGCCGCTCCGCGGCGCCGGCTAACGCCCGCATCCGGTCGACCGCCCCGGGAACCGCGAACTGAGCGGCGCCGAGCCCCTCGACGAAGTAGCCCCGCCGGCATCGGCCGGTCTCTTCGAATGCGGTCAGCACTCGGTAGGCCGCGGCGAAGCCGCCCGGCACCCGCTCCGCCATGACCGCGCCGCGGGTCACGACGCCGTGCCGGTCGAGCAGCGCCTCGGCGACGGCGTGCGCCCGCCGGGTCGGGTCGGGCTCCCTCGCCGGCAGCAGGGACCAGCGCCCGGCTGCAGTGGGCGGACCGGTGCGAGATGGCATGGGCGGCCGGCCCCGCGCCCCTCTGGCGTAGCGACTGCGGGGGGTCGGTGGCCGGGCCCGGTGGACCGTCCGCCCGGCGGCGAGTAGCGAGCGCAGCGGCGCGAGCGTGTCGTTGGTGACGATGCCGGCCCAGACAAGATCCCACAGGGCGGCGCCGAGAGCCTGGTCATCGAGGGACCCGACCCGGTCGGAGAGGGTGCGGAAGAACAGGGCGGCGCCGCCGTCCAGCACGCCGAGCACGGCTTCGTGCAGCGGCGTGACCGTCGCAGCGTCGGTGGGCTCGGCGAGCAGCAGCGGGGCCGTGTCGGGCAGGTAGAGCGCCACCCAGCCGTCGGTGCCCGGCAACGCGCCCGCGCCGGCCCACAGCACCTCGCCGGCCGCGCACAACTCGTCGAGCATCGCCGGCTGATAGCCGTCGACCCGGGTCGGCAGCACCAGCCGCTCAAGTGCGCTGGCCGGCACGGCGGCGCCCTGAAGCTGCTCGACGACGCGAAGGACGCCGTCGACACCACGCAGGCGCGCCCCTCCGGCGTGCTGCCAGACCGGCAGGAACCGGGCCAGCGCGTCCGGCGGCGCAGGCTCGACCTCCTTGCGCAGCATCGCCAGCGAGCGCCGGCGGATGATCCGCAGCACCTCGGCGTCGCACCACTCACCGCCCGCCCCCTCTGGGCGGAACTCGCCCTCGACGACCCGCCCGGCGCCAGCCAGCCGGTGCAACGGCCCCATGACCACCGCGACGCCCACGCCGAGCCGGGCGGCGATAGCAGCCGGCGGCACCGGGCCGTGGGTGCGCAGGTGGCGGGCCACGAGATCGCCGAGCGGGTCGCGCACCGGCTCGAGGAAGGCCTCGGGGATGCCGACCGGCAGCGGGACGCCAAGCGCGTCGCGCAACCTCCCGGCGTCTTCGACGGCGGCCCACCGCTCCTCGCCCGCGATGCGCACGCGGATCGCGCGGCGCTGCTCCTCGAGCGCGGCAAGCCACTCGGCGCGGCCGCCCCGCTCGACAGCTTCGCTCGCCGTCAGCGGGCCCAGCAGCCGCAGCAGGTCGGCGACGTCCTCGACGTCGCGAGCGCGGCGCTCAGGGGTGAGCCGCTGCAGCTCGCGCTCGACCTGGTCGAGCACCTCGCCGCTGAGCAACTCGCGCAGCTCTGCGCGGCCGAGCAGCTCAGCGAGCAGCGCGGTGTCGAGGGAGAGCGCCGCCGCCCGCCGCTCGGCCAGCGGGGAGTCGCCTTCGTAGAGGAACGACCCGACGTAGCCGAACAGCAGCGACCGTGCGAACGGGGACGGTTGCGCGGTCTCGACTTCGACCACGCGCACCGCCCGCGACTCGATCTCACGCATCAGGCCCACCAGGCCGGGGACGTCGAACACGTCCTGCAGGCACTCGCGCATCGTCTCGAGCACCACCGGGAACGATCCGTAGTCGCTCGCCACTGACAGCAACTGGGCCGAGCGCCGCCGCTGCTGCCACAGGGGGGTGCGCCGGCCAGGACTGCGCCGGGGGAGGAGGAGCGCGCGAGCGGCGCACTCCCGGAACCGCGCGGCGAACAGCGCAGACCCGCCCACCTCGGCGGTGACCAGCTCCTCGAGCTGGTCGGCGGGTAGCACCGCCAGATCGGCCGACGGCGCGGCTGCCTCGTCGCCGTAGGTGTCGGGCAGCCGCAGCATGATGCCGTCGTCAGAGTGAATGGCCTGCACGTCGACGCCGTAGCGCTCGCGCAGCCGCCCGCCCACTGCGAGCGCCCAGGGCGCGTGCACCCGGGCGCCGAACGGCGAATGGATCGCGACCCGCCAGTCGCCGAGCTCGTCACGGAAACTCTCGACCACGATCGTGCGGTCGTCGGGCACCTGGCCCGTGGCCTCGCGTTGCTCGTCGAGGTAGGCCAGCAGGTTGCCGGCGGCCCACGGGTCGAGTCCAGCCCGCACCACCCGGTCGCGGGCGGCGTCGGGGGAGAGGCGGCCGAGCTCGCGGACGAACGCGCCGATGGCGCGGCCCAGCTCGACCGGGCGTCCAGGCGCGTCACCGTGCCAGAAAGGCAACCGGCCCGGCTGGCCAGGCGCCGGCGAGACCAGCACCCGGTCGTGCGTGATGTCCTCGATGCGCCAGGAGGTCGAGCCGAGCGTGAAGACATCGCCGACCCGCGACTCGTAGACCATCTCCTCATCGAGCTCGCCGACCCGCGAACCGCGCTCGCCGACGAGGAAGACGCCGAACAGCCCGCGGTCGGGGATGGTGCCGCCGCTGGTGACGGCCAGTCGCTGCGCGCCAGGCCGGCCGGCCAACGTGCCGACGGTGCGGTCCCAGACCAGCCGCGGCCGCAACTCCGCGAACTCGTCGCTCGGATAGCGCCCGGCCAGCATGTCGAGCACGGCCTCGAACGCGGACTCGGGCAGCGTCGCGAACGGCGCCGCTCGTCGCACCAGGGCAAGCAGGTCGTCGACGTCCCACTGGTCGGTGGCCACCATCGCGACGACCTGTTGGGCAAGGACGTCAAGCGGGTTGCGGGGGTAGCGCAGCGACTCGATGGCGCCTTCGCGCATCCGCTCGGCGACGACGGCGGTCTGCACCAGGTCGCCGCGGTATTTCGGGAAGATCACCCCCCGCGACACCGCGCCGACCTGGTGCCCTGCCCGGCCGACCCGTTGCAGGCCACTGGCGACGGAGGGCGGGGACTCGACCTGCACGACCAGGTCGACTGCGCCCATGTCGATGCCGAGCTCGAGGGAGGACGTCGCCACGACAGCCGGCAACCGCCCGGCCTTGAGCGACTCCTCGATCAGCGAACGCTGCTCTTTGCTGACCGAGCCGTGATGAGCGCGCGCGATCTCATCGCCTGCGGCGGCACCGCGGGTGGCGCCCGCCGCGCCCATCAGCGCGGCGGGCTGGACCTCGCCCTGGGCTGGCAGCGGCTCGTCGTGGCGCCGCTCCCAGGCAACCTCGTTGAGCCGGGCGGTGAGCCGCTCGGCCAGCCGCCGGGAGTTGGCGAAGACGATGGTCGAACGGTGAGCCTCGACGAGATCGACGATGCGCTCCTCGACATGGGGCCAGATGGAGGCGTTGTGCTCCGGCCCGCCGCCGGCTGCCGTGCCCGCGGGCCCGCCGCTCGGCTCAGCGATCGCGCTCATGTCTTCGACCGGGACGACCACCTCGAGCTCGACGGTCTTGTCCGCCGGCGGGGCCACCACGACGACATCGCGGGCGCCGCCGAGGAACCGGGCGACCTCGTCGAGCGGGCGGACGGTCGCCGACAGGCCGATGCGCTGCGCGGGCCGGTCGAGCAGCGCGTCGAGCCGCTCGAGGGACAGCGCGAGGTGGGCCCCGCGTTTCGTGCCGGCGACGGCGTGAACCTCGTCGACGATGACCGACTCGACCCCGCGCAGCGCCTCCCGAGCCTGCGAGGTGAGCAGCAGGAACAGCGACTCCGGGGTCGTGATGAGGATGTCGGGTGGTCGCCGGCCGAACCGGCGCCGCTCGTCGGCGGGCGTGTCGCCGGAGCGGATGGCGACCTCGATGGCCGGCTCGGGCAGCCCGAGGCGGGTCGCCGCCTGCCTGATGCCGGTCAGCGGCGCCCGAAGGTTGCGTTCGACGTCGACAGCGAGCGCCTTGAGCGGTGAGACGTAGAGCACCCGGCACCGGCGGGCAGGCTCGGCCGGCGCGGGAGTCGCCGCCAGGCGGTCGAGCGACCACAGGAACGCCGCCAGCGTCTTGCCTGACCCGGTCGGCGCGACCACCAGCGCGTCACGGCCCCCGCTGACGGCCTCCCATGCGCCCGCCTGAGCGTCAGTGGGCGCGGCGAACGCGCCCTCGAACCAGGCGCGGGTGGCTGGCGAGAAGCGCTCCAGGGGCGGACGGGATGCCATCTCTCCATATTGACGCCCTGGTCCGACAGTTTCTGCCAGGCAGCGGGAACGGGGTGTGCGACAGATTTGTAGGTAGTTTGTAGGTAGCAAGATCATCCCCTGCGGGTGGCGTGGTCAGGCGACGGTCGTCTGGTTGTGGGGACGCTGCCAGATCTGTTCCCAGCGGCCGCTGGCTTGCTGGCAGCGCAGGAGGGCGATGCTGGCTGCGCCGGGGACGCTCCAGCGCATTCCGGACAGTTTCAGCCGCTGGCCGATGACGGGCCTTGCAGCCGGCCTCGACCGCGCCGGAGCCGACGAACATGCCGAGGCCGCGGAAGTGGGCGTAGCGCATCCGGTGGGCGTTGGTCTCGAAGTAGGCCAGCCTTGTCGCGTTCGCGGGCCTTCAGGCCGGCCAGGGGGCAGGGCGCGGGCGGCGGCGGCGGCGAGCACGACGAGCTGGCGGATGTGCTCGCTGCCGCGGCGGCGGGCCTCGGCGGCGACCAGCTCGCCGAAGGGTTCGGCGGGGGCGAGGGTGGCCAGGTAGGTGGACGAGGCGGGGTCGCGGACGGGGCGGTGGTCGTGGTCCAAGCTGGTTTGGGTGAACAGGCAGGCGAGTTTGACTTCGCGGGTGCGGGCTCGCCCGTCGGTGGCCTTGCCGGGGCGGCCGTCGGTTTCGGCGGGGATCATGGGCACCCCGGTGCCGTCGATGGCGATGTAGAGCATGTCCGGCAGGGGCGCCGGCGGGAGGGGAACCACCCGCCGGGACAAGATCGCGTCGGTTTCGGCGTCGATGGCCGCGCCGGCCGCGGTCCCGCCGGCTTCGGCGGACCGTTCGAAACGCTTGGCGGTCAGCTCGATCCCGGCCAGGTCGGCGAGCAGGTCGGCGGCCTTGGCGAACGGGGCGGCGGCGGCCGCCCGGGCGGCCATCTTGGCCAGGCCCGGCGACATCGACGCCCCGGCGACACCGAGTTGGTCGTCTTTGGGGGCCATGCCGTGGCCGCACGCGGCGCAGCCCTGCCCGCCACCGGCCAGCGACCGGGCCACCACGCCGGCCAGCTGTTCTACCTCGGCGGCGGCCTGCGCCTGGAGCTGCGCGCAGAGCCCCCTTTTTCGCCCCCCGTCCCGGCCGACGGCGCCTGCGTGGCCGACGGCCCGGCCGGCCGCGCCTCGCAGATGGCCTCGTTGACCTCCACGATCCGCTCGCTCAGCGAGGCGAACTGCTGGTACGCGGCCAGCTCACCGCGCACCTTCTCCACCTCACCGCCGGCCAACTGGCGTCCCCTGGTCCCGTGGCCGGGCACCGACCTGGTCCACAACAACCGCGGCCCATGCCCGGGATGCTCCTGCTGCGCGCACGCGCAGCCCGGCTTGCCGCAACGCCGATAGTTCTCGCTGATCGAGCCGCGCCGGAAGTCACCGGTGGCAGCCAGCTGCTCGTACAGCCGCTCCCGCTGGGCCTCCAGCTCGGGAAGCGAGGGCTCGGTCATCGAGGTCTCCCGTCTGGTTGTTTGATCCGCAACCAGCCTACCCAGCGACCAGCATCAACCCCAAGCACCTACATTCGTGTCGCACACCCGGGGAACGATCAGGTTGGCGTCCGGCACACGGGTCGACACGGGGGTGTCTGCGGCCTGCCAGCGGTGCGGCGTGCGCGAAGGTGATCGTTTCGCGCCGGGGCGCGGGCGCGGGGCGGATCCGGCCGCGGCAGATACTGGCGGGGTGCGACTGACCGAGTTCTGGGACCGGATGCGCGATCATTTCGGGCCGGCCTACGCCGACTCGTTCGCGCGCGATCACGTCATCTCTGAGCTCGGAGGCCGCACCGTCCACGAGGCGCTCGGTGCCGGGGTGGACGCCAAGGACGTTTGGCGCGCCGTCTGCGGCGTTGCCGACGTCCCGCCGAGAAAGTGGTGACGTCCGTGACCGTCGCTGTCCAGCGCCGCACGGTGGCTGTCCTCGTGGCCGGCCAGGCGCTGGCGGGCGTGGGCGTCGCGGCCGGTCTCGCCGTAGGCGCCCTGCTCGCCGAGGAGGTGTCGGGGTCCGCCGCCCTGTCGGGCCTGGCCCAGACGGCCACCGTCTTGGGCGCGGCCATGCTCGCTGTGCCGCTTGCCCGGCTGTCCGCCACGAGGGGGCGGCGCGTGGGACTGGCGACCGGATACGGCCTCGGCGCCCTCGGGAGCGTCACGGCGGTGGCGGCCGGCGTGCTTGACGCTTTCTGGCTCCTGCTGGCAGGCATGGCGATGTTCGGCGGGGCGACCGCTTCGGGCCTGCAGGCGAGGTACGCCGCCGCCGACCTCGCCGCGCCCGAACGCCGCGGGCGGGACCTGTCCATCGTGGTATGGGCGACGACGGTCGGCGCCGTGATCGGCCCGAACCTCGCCGACCCTGCGAGCGACACCGCCGGCGCTGTCGGCCTGCCGCCGCTGACCGGGGCGTACCTGTGGTCGATCGGGGCCTTCATGCTGGCGGCGGTCGTCGTGACAGGGCTCCTGCGGCCCGACCCGCTGCTCACCCTTCATCGCTTGGGTGGGGCTGGGAGCGGAGGCGGTCGGTCCAGGTCGCTCGTCGAGTCGCTCGTCGTCGTGCGGCAGTCTCCGCGCGCGGTCTTTGCGCTCACGGTCATGGCTGGCGCGCACGCCGTGATGGTGAGCGTCATGGTCATGACGCCGTTGCACATGAGCCACGGCGGCGCGGAGTTGCCGGTCATCGGGTTGGTGATCAGCGGCCATGTCGCCGGGATGTACGCGCTGTCGCCGGTCTTCGGGTGGCTGTCCGATCGGCTGGGCCGGGTGCCCGTGACCTGGCTAGGCGCCGGCCTGCTTCTCAGCGCGCTCAGCCTGGCCGGCACTGCGCCAGCGCACCAGTCGGATCTGCTCGGCGTGGCGCTGTTCACGCTCGGGCTCGGCTGGTCGGCTTCGTTGGTGGCGGGCTCCACCCTGCTCACCGAGTCGATCCCCGCGGCGGAGCGGCCTGGGGTCCAGGGTGCGGCCGACCTGGTGATGGGGTTGTGCGGAGCCGCAGGTGGGGCGGTGGCAGGCCTCATCGTGGGGCTCGCGGGCTACGGCGCGCTGAACGCGGCGGCGGCGACGCTGATGGTCCCGCTCGTCTTCGTGGTCTGGTGGCGCGCCCAGCGTGCGAGCCCAGCCACCAGACCCCCGCGATCTTGAGCTTTTGGCGACGAGCTCCGGCGTGTCGTCCGTCGTCCGGAGCCCCACGACCTTCGGGACTTTTCGCTCGGCTGGTGCGGCCGGAAGGCGATCATCTTCCCGAGCCGAACGGCGGCCGGGTGCGGGTGGATACCAGGCCGGGCCGGCGGCCACGCCCCACGAGGGTGACGGTGTGGTTCGACACGCCCGGCGTGTCGAACCACCGGGTCACCCCGAAGGGACAGAGCCTGTTCCCGCGGGTGGGTCCGGGCGAGACCGCCAGTCGGCAGCGTGCCGGGCTGGGTCTCGGTGAGCCCCCCGTCGAACTCGCCCGCCGCGCTGGCGTCTTCGTCCAGCAGGTCGGGGTGGCCGAGGAAGGCGCCCGAGAGGTCGACCACGGCTGCGTTCACCGCCGGCCGCCGCCGGCCGCCACGGGCCCAGATCAACCGCAGCCGGGATCTCCATCGGCGACTCGGCGCCTGGATCGCGCAGGTCGAGCGCGCGGCGCGCCTGCCGGATGCCCCGCCATCCCGTCCGGCTGGCGAAGTAGGCGAGCATCTCGGCGACGGTGACGACAGCGACCAGGCCGGCGCGCGGCATGGCGTCCCCGGCGACGACCGCCTCGGCCAGGTCAGCTCCGCGGAGCAGGTCGAAGCAGGCGCGCGCGGGCGAGGTCACCGGGATGCCGTCCGCCACCGGCCGGTCCTCCGGCGGCAGTCGGCCGCGGCGCACGGCGATGCCCGAGCGAGGCGGATCTGCGCGGGCTGGGGCACGGCCAGTGGCGCCGGCTGCCCGGCCCCGTCCAGCCAGCGGGCCCCATGCAGCCAGCCGCCGCCCACCCCCCGACTACGCCCCCCGCGGGCAGCAGCAAGCTGCCCGCCCGCGCGCGCGCCCAGCGGGTGGTCCGCGGGCAGCCATGCCCACACGCACACGTCTCGATGCGGGCGGCGCCATTGCCTGCCGCGCAACTTGCTCCGGGTGGGCCCAGCGGCGAGCGCGGCGGAAATCGGACGTCGATCGTGATCACCATGCCCAGTGTGACGTTCTGGCACCGTCGACGTGAACGCAAGATTTGCGGCTCAGAGGGTCACCTCGACTTTCGCAGCTTTGGCTGCCATGGGCGATCAGGGGCGGCACTGCTCGACGTGGCTGGGCGGGATCTTCAGCTCCCTCCAGCATGCGGACGAGGCGTCCGAATACCGGACACGCAAAATACTTATCAGCCCCTTCGTTCACTCCAGTCACAACAGACCATGCAGGCGGCCATCGGCCTGCAACGCAGGTGACTTGTGTTGCCGCTGAGGCGAGCCGGCTCCGCGATCTTGAGCTTGTGCGCGCGACACGCCGGGCCATCGCTGTTTCAGCTCAAGATCGCGGACTGTCATTGGCACACCAGCCACATGAGCCTCACTGAATAACACCAGGACAGGCATCCGCGTCGCCCGGCAGCCGGCTGAGCGCAGAAGCGCGAAAGTCGAGGGGCAAGTCGGGGCCGCTCCACACTCCGGACCCGTCGCCCGAATCCCGGACGCGCCAGCGGGCCCCTCATTCATCAGGTCCTGATGATTAAGCGGGCCCCCTCGTTCCCACGGGCAACAGCAGTTCCAGCCGGCCAATCGCCGCCCAGCCCACCAAACTCCGAAAGTCGAGTCGCACGAAAAGCTCAAGATCGCGGAGGGGGGCTGGCAGCGGTCGCCAGGTTCTCGATGAGCTCCCAGATCGCCCTCGGGTCTTCGACGTGGGCGTTGTGCCCGAGGCTAGGCAGGTCGACCGCCCCCGGGTCGAGCGCGTGGAGTTGCTCTGGCGTCACGAGGTGGTCGTCCTCGCCGCGCGCGAGCACGCTGGCGGCTCCCGCGGCCCGAGCCGCGGCCAGCAGGCCGGGCATGTTCGGCGCGCCGACCGCGGACGCCGCTGGATCGAGCGCGAGCCCCCACTGCCCGTCCCGTTCGACCAGCCCGGCGTCGACCCATGGCTCGTCGGGGGGCACGAGGCCGTCGAGACCGGCGACGCGGAGGTGCCGCCGCGCCGCCTCCTCGCGGGTCGGAAACCACTTCACCGGCCGGTCGGCCCGCTCCCGTGCGGCGGCCAGCTCGGCGTCGGTCCAGGCGACCTTGATCCCGATGCCGAGCGCGGCCGACACGCGGAGCCCGAACCAGCCGCTGCTCAACGCCAGCCCGACAGCGCCGCCCAGCGAATGGCCGACCACCAGGACGTGCTCCTTCTCGCCCACGTGCGGCGCCGTCGCCGCGGCGAGCGTGCCGATGGAGTAGCGCGGCAGCCGTGCCGACCCGCCATGCCCGGGGAGGTCGAGCGCGATCCAGCTGCCGGCCCGGTGCTGGGCCAGGACCTGGCAGAGGCCCTGCCAGACGTCGCAGGTCGCGCCGAGGCCGTGAAGCAGCAGGACGACGGGCTCGCCGCTGCCCCCTCGCTGGGCTCGGATCGGATGCAGTGGCACGGGGCGGTCGCGGTCCATGCGCTGATCCTCTCCTGCCAGCACCGGCCCCGGCGTGTCGCGTTACTTGTCGAACAGGTGTTCGGTAGTGTCCACAGGGCAACGATTTCGGGCCGTGTCCACAGATCTGATCCGTCAAGCCAAACTGTCAGGCCTAGCCCGTAGCTTCGTCGCATGGCTCGCACACGACGACCCGCAGGGGTGACTGATATGGCAACACAAGATCGCGCGAAGGCATTGGACACCGCGCTCGCCCAAATCGATCGTCAGTTCGGCAAGGGTTCGGTCATGCGGCTCGGCGACGATGCTCGCGCGCCCGTCGAGGTCATCCCGACCGGGTCGATCGCCCTCGATGTCGCACTCGGCATCGGCGGCCTGCCCAGAGGGCGGGTCGTGGAGATCTACGGCCCGGAGGCGAGCGGCAAGACAACGGTCGCGTTGCACTCGGTGGCCAGTGCCCAGCGCGCCGGCGGCATAGCGGCGTTCATCGACGCGGAGCACGCGCTCGATCCCGAATACGCCAAAAGGCTGGGCGTCGACACCGACGCGCTGCTGGTCTCCCAGCCCGACACCGGGGAGCAGGCGCTGGAAATCGCCGACATGCTCATCCGCTCAGGCGCGCTCGACATCATTGTCATCGACTCGGTGGCCGCCCTCGTCCCGCGGGCGGAGATCGAGGGAGAGATGGGCGACAACCACGTCGGCCTGCAGGCCAGGCTGATGAGCCAGGCGCTGCGCAAGCTCACGGGCGCGCTCAGCCAGACCAGGACCACCGCCGTTTTCATTAACCAGCTTCGAGAGAAGGTGGGTGTGTTCTTCGGCTCGCCCGAGACGACGACGGGTGGGAAGGCGCTGAAGTTCTACTCTTCGGTCCGCCTCGACGTGCGCCGGATCGAGACCCTCAAGGACGGGACCGAAGCGGTCGGCAACCGCACTCGGGTGAAAGTCGCCAAGAACAAGATGGCCAGCCCGTTCAAGCAGGCGGAGTTCGACATCCTCTACGGCCACGGCATCAGCCGTGAAGGCGGGCTGATCGACCTCGGGGTCGAGCAGGGCATCGTTCGCAAGTCCGGAGCCTGGTACACCTACGACGGCGACCAGTTGGGTCAGGGCAAGGAGAACGCCCGCGGCTTCCTCCGTGACAACCCCGATCTGGCTGACGAGATCGAGAAGAAGATCAAGGAGAAGCTAGGCATCGGACCGCGCATCGACAGGGATGAGACAGTTCCAGCCCCTGTTGACTTCTGACCGTGGTTCGGGCCGATGACCCGTCCGGCGCCGGGGAGCAGCACGGAGCCGACGGCGGGAGCAACCCTGCGGAGGTGGCGGAGGTCGACTTCGAGTCTCTCGCGCGGGAGACCTGCTTGGCGGCGTTGACCCGTGGGCCACGCAGCCGCGCGCAGCTCGCCCGGGCGCTGCGGCGGCGGGGGATTCCTGACGAGGTCGCCGATTCGGTGCTCGGTCGGTTGGCCGAGGTCGGGCTGATCGACGACGCGGAGTTCGCCGCGGCGTGGGTCGAGTCGCGTCACCGCGGCCGCGGCCTGGCCCGCGACGCGCTCGCCCAAGAGCTGCGCGAACGCGGTGTCGCCAACGAGCTCACGGTTGCCGCGGCCGGCCGGATCGGCGCCGACGAGGAGCTGGCGACGGCCCGGCGTCTCGTCGCGAGCCGGCTTGCCGCGACACGCCGGCTGCCGGCCGTCGCGCGGGCTCGCAAGCTGTGCGCGATGCTCGCCAGAAAGGGCTACCCGGCGGAGTTGGCAATTCAGGTCGTGCGCGACGCCCTTACCGGCGAAGGAGTTGACCCGAGGGAGCTCGAGGAGGCCGGTGTCCTCCAGCCGTGATCATCTCCGACATCGCCGGCCGAGCCGTTGTGACAGGTCGTCGCTCCGCGCGCGCAGCACCTTGACCATTCCGTGACCTCGACCTAGCCTCGCTCGCAGTAAGGGATCACCCCGCGACGAGCGGTTAGCCATAGAACCACCTGACCTAAGAAGGAAGCTGAACCTCCGGCGGCTCGCCGGTAGACGACTCGCATTACGGGGCGCTCGGGCCATCAGGTCCGCGCCCCGTCGGAGCCCCCTCCGGGCGCCGCTTCGGCGACTCGGCAGCTGGCGCCTTCCCGCGGCGCCGCAGGTCGGTTGGCTGGACCGGCCGCGCGTGGTCCCGTTCGGACCGGCGTTCTCGCTCGAGGCGAGGACCGTGGCGGAGGGAGCGGCGCGATGCTGACGGGCGGAGAGTTCCTCGTGGGTGTCGTGCTCGCCGGCCTGATCATGGGTGTCGTCGCCGCCGGAATCGTGATCCTCTCCCGGCGTTCCAAGAGCACAGCCGAAACGGGACCCTCCATCGCGGCCCTCGAGCTCGAGGAGGCTCGCCGCGAGGCCGCCGAGATCCGCCAGCGGGCGGACGTCGAGGCGACCGAGAGTCGTCGCCAGGCCGAGAACCTCGCCGAGAACGCCGCTCACGCACGTGAGGAGGCCGACACCGAGATCCGCGCGATCAAAGACGAGCTGCGCGAGCTGCGTCTCGACCTCGAGCGCAGGGAGAACCGCCTCGCCGAGCGCGAGGAACGGCTCGACGCCGAGCAGGCGCGCCTCGCCCACCGTGAGCACGAGGTGGCCGAGGTCGAAGCCGACATCGACCGCAAGCGCCTCGAGCTCGACGACGTCGCGGAGGAGCGCCGCCTCGTGCTCGAACGCGTCGCGAGCCTCACCTCCGAGCAGGCAAAGGCCGAGCTCGTCACGGCCATCGAGACGCAGGCGAAGCGCGAGGCCGCGATCATCGTTCGCGACATCGAGAACGACGCACGCGAGACCGGCGACGAGCGCGCACGCAAGATCATCACGCTCGCGATCCAGCGGCTGGCGACCGAACAGACGGCCGAGTCCGTGGTGTCCGTGCTCCACCTGCCCAGCGACGACATGAAGGGCCGCATCATCGGCCGGGAGGGCCGTAACATCCGCGCGTTCGAGTCGGTGACGGGCGTCAACCTGATCATTGACGACACCCCCGAGGCCGTCCTGCTGTCCTGCTTCGACCCGGTGCGCCGCGAGGTCGGCCGCCTGACGCTCGAGGCGCTCGTCCTCGACGGGCGGATCCACCCGCATCGGATCGAGGAGGTCCACGAGCGCAGCAAGGCCGAGGTTGACCTTCTCTGCGTGCGGGCGGGCGAGGACGCCCTCGTCGAGCTGGGCATCACCGACATGCATCCCGAGTTGGTCTCGCTGCTGGGCCGGCTGCGCTACCGCACGTCATACGGCCAGAACGTGCTGAAGCACCTGGTCGAGTCGGCGCACATCGCCGCGATGATGGCCAGCGAACTCCGCCTCGACCGGACGATCATGAAGCGCTGCGCCCTTCTCCACGACGTCGGCAAAGCCCTCACGCATGAGGTCGAGGGCAGCCACGCGCTGGTCGGCGCCGAGATCGCCCGGAAGTACGGCGAGGACGAGGATGTCGTGCACGCCATCGAAGCGCACCACAACGAGGTCGAGGTGCGCACGCTGGAGGCGGTCCTGACCCAGGCCGCCGACGCCATCAGCGGCGGCCGGCCAGGCGCCCGGCGCGAGTCGCTCGAGGCGTACATCAAGCGGCTCGAACGGCTAGAGGAGATCGCCCACGCCCACGAGGGCGTCGAAAAGGTCTTCGCCATGCAGGCCGGCCGCGAGGTCCGCGTCATGGTGCTGCCGGATCAGATCGACGACATCCAGGCACAGGTCATCGCGCGCGACATCGCGAAGCGGGTCGAGGAGGAGCTGACCTACCCGGGCCAGATCCGGGTCACCGTCGTCCGCGAGTCGCGGGCCACTGAGTACGCCCGCTGACCCACGCGTCAAGCAGCCTCGTCGGCGACCGACATCTCGACGGTCTTGCCGTAGCGCCGCGCCGTGCGGCGGTCCAGCCACCGGGCGAACCACGAGAGCGTGGCGTTGACGACGATGTAGATCACGGCCATCTCGACGTAGATGGGCAGCGAGTACGGACCGCCGACGAACTCGATCACTTCCCGACCGGTCCGCAGCAGCTCGGGGTAGCCGATGACGAAGCCCAGCGCGGTGTCTTTGAGCAGAGTCACCACTTGGCTCACAAGAGCCGGCAGCATGAGCCGGATGGCCTGCGGAAGCAGGACGATCCGCAAGGTCTGCACCCGGCGGAGCCCGACAGCGTAGGCGGCCTCTGTTTGACCCTTGGGCAGCGACAGGATGCCCGCGCGGAAGATCTCCGCAATGACCGCGCTGTTGTAGAGCGTCAGGCCCAGGACAAGCGCCCAGAACACCGGGATGTCGACGCCGAGCTGCGGGCCGCCGAGGAACAGGAAAAAGATCATCAGCAGCAGCGGCAGGCCGCGGAAGAACTCCACCCACGCTGCGACGAGGCCACGGAACCAGGCGTACCGCGAGATCCGTCCGATGGCCAGCAGAGCGCCGACCACGAGGGACAGCAAGATCGCCACGCCAGCCGCCTTCAGCGTGGCCACCAGGCCATCGACGAAGAGCCGCCGCTGCACGGCCTCGTTGGTGAGGACCTCCCAGCGCTCGGCCTCCAACTGGCCGTTGTTGGCGAGGCGGAGCAGAACCACGGCCACGATCGCCGCGATCAGCAGCCCGCCCAGAACCGAGCCGAGCAGGATCCGACGATGACCGCGAGGGCCGATGGCGTCGTAAAGAGCCGTGCCGCTCATCGTGCGAACGCCACCCTCCGCTCGACGACACCGGCGAGTTGACCGGCCGGGATCGTGATGATCAGGTAGAAGGCCGCTACCCCGAGCAGCACCGGAATCGGCTCGCCGGTCGTGTTGGCCAGATCCAGGCCGATCTTGGTCAGCTCGGTGACGGCGAACGCGGCCGCGATCGACGAGTTCTTCGTCAGCGCGATGAAGACGTTGATCAACGGCGGCACCACCGTGCGGAACGCCTGGGGCAGGACGACGATGCGCAGGGTCTGACCGAACCCCAGCCCGATCGAGCGTGCCGCCTCGGCCTGTCCCACGCCGACGGCGTTGATGCCGGACCGAACCGCCTCGCAGAAGAATGCCGCGTGGTAGACGGTCAACGCGACGACGGCGAACGCGAAGAACGACAGCCTGACGTCGACCTGGGGCAGCACGAACACAGCGAAGAAGAAGACCAGCGTCAGCGGCGTGTTCCGCAGGGTCTCGACGTAAAACGTGCCGGTGGCCCGCAGCACGGGCACAGGCGAAACGCGGAACCCGGCGAGCACGGTGCCGATCGCTATCGCTAGGACGGCAGATATGAGCGTCAGCGACAGCGTGTTGAGGAAACCCTCGATGTAACGGTCGAAGTTGTCGAACACCAGGCCCACGGCGGGCCGTCCTCTCTACCGGCTCTGCTGCTCTTTCGACGGCGCCGCGCTGGTCGCCGGTCACGCAACCGGCGACCAGCGCGGCATCGCCACTAGGAAGAGGTGTACCGGTCGACCGCAGGCGGCGCGGGCGTCTCGCCCGCGACCTTGCCCGCCGTGTCGTCCCATGCCTTCTTCCAGCGGCCGTCCGAGAACGCCTTCTCCAGCGTGTCGTTGATGAAGGTGCGGAACTCGTCGTCGCCCTTCTTCAGCCCGATGCCGTAGGGCTCCTCGGTGAACGGCTTGCCGACCAACTCGAACGCCTCGGCGTCCTTGCTGATGAGGCCGAGCAGGATGACGTTGTCGGTGGTGACCGCCTGCACCTGCTTGTTCTTCAGCGCCTCGGCGCACTTCGAGTAGACGTCGAACTCGGTCAGCTTCGCCTGCGGGTAGTTGTCCTTGATGTTCTGCGCCGGGGTGGAACCGGCCACCGAGCAGACGTTCTTCCCAGCCAGTGCGTCGGGGCCGGTGATGGCGTCGGGGTTGCCCTTGGCGACCATGATGTCCTGGCCAGCCACGTAGTACGGCCCAGCGAAGTCGATGACCTTCTTGCGCTTGTCGTTGATCGTGTAGGTCGCGACGACGAAGTCGACCTTGCCTTGCTCGATGAACGGCTCGCGGTTGGCGGAGACCGTCTCGGTCCACTCGATCTTGTCAGGGGAGACGCCGAGCTCGCCTGCGATGATCTTGGCGATCTCGACGTCGAAGCCCTCGGGCTTGCCTTCGAGGTTCTTCAGCCCGAACAGCGGCTGATCGAACTTCGTGCCCACTCGAACCGTCCCGGCATCCTTGAGCTTCGCCATGGTCGTGCCAGCCGCGAAGCTCGCTCCCTCCTTGACCTCGGTGCCGCTGTCGCTCTCGTCGCCGCCGCAGCCGGCGAGGACCGCCAGGGCAGCGACCAGCGAGACCGCGATCATTCGACCGGGGCTCCGGCGTACCCATCCCATGTGTGTGTTCCCTCTCTCTCGTTCTGCCGACCGGTAGATCCGCGGGGGTATTCGGACGCCCGTCAGCAGGGTTCTCAGTGGTGGAGGATCTTGGACAGGAAGTCCTGGGCGCGCTCGCTCTTGGCGTGATCGAAGAACTCGTCTGGTGACGATTCCTCCACAATGCGTCCGCCGTCCATGAACACCACGCGGTTCGCGGCCGATCTCGCGAAGCCCATCTCGTGTGTGACGACGACCATCGTCATGCCGCTCACGGCCAGTTCACGCATGACGTCGAGCACCTCATTGATCATCTCCGGGTCGAGCGCTGATGTCGGCTCGTCGAAGAGCATCACCTTGGGGCTCATCGCCAGCGCCCGGGCGATGGCCGCTCGCTGTTGCTGCCCGCCGGACAACTGCGCGGGCATCTTGTTCGCCTGGTTGCCGATGCCGACCCGGTCGAGCAACTCCCGCGCACGCTTCTCGGCGTCGGCTCGAGACTGACCGCGAACCTTGATCGGGCCGAGCGTGACGTTCTCGAGGATGGACTTGTGGGCGAAGAGGTTGAACGACTGGAAGACCATGCCGACCTCGGACCGCAGGCGGGCCAGTTCCTTGCCCTCCTCCGGGAGCGGCTGGCCATCGACGGTGATCCGGCCGCTGTTGATCGTCTCCAGCCGGTTGATGGCCCGGCAAAGTGTCGATTTGCCGGACCCCGACGGGCCGATGACGACGACGACCTCGCCGCGGTGAATCGTGAGGTTTATGTCCTGAAGGACATGCAGATCCCCGAAGTACTTGTTGACCCCTTCCAGGACGACGAGCGGTTGTCCCGGCTGCGACCGGGCCGGCGCCTCGTGGGCGGCCGGACCCGTAGAGGTGTCGGTCATGAGAATGCAAACTACCGGGCGTCGATGGACTGCGGCTGCTCGGCAACGTCACGGAACGGCCACACATCAACGATGCTCAGCCGAGCCGTAAGCTGATCCGTAGAAATGAGCGCGCGAACCTATGACGTGCGCACCTTCGGGTGCCAGATGAACGTCCACGACTCCGAGCGCCTGGCCGGCATGCTCGAGGCGGCCGGCTATGCCCGGGCGCCCGAGGGCGCGACGCCCGATGTGCTGGTCTTCAACACCTGTGCCGTGCGCGAGAACGCCGACAACCGGCTCTACGGCAACCTGGGGATGCTGCGCCCGGTGAAGAGCCAGCACCCGGGCATGCAGATCGCCGTCGGCGGCTGCCTCGCGCAGAAGGACCGCGGCGAGATCACCCGCCGGGCGCCGTGGGTCGACGTCGTGTTCGGCACGCACAACCTCGGCTCGCTCCCGGCGCTGCTCGAGCGCGCCCGCGTCGCGGAGGAAGCGCAGGTCGAGATCCTCGAGGCGCTCGAGGTGTTCCCGTCAACGCTGCCCGCGCGCCGCGAGTCCGCATACGCCGCCTGGGTCTCGATCAGCGTCGGCTGCAACAACACCTGCACGTTCTGCATCGTCCCGGCGCTTCGAGGCACCGAGCGTGACCGTCGGCCGGGGGAGATCCTCGCCGAGGTCGAGGCGCTGGTGGCTGAGGGCGTGCTCGAGGTCACGCTGCTCGGGCAGAACGTCAACGCCTACGGCGCTGAGTTCGGCGACCGGACGGCATTCGGCCAGCTGCTGCGGGCGTGCGGCCAGGTCGGGGGGCTGGAGCGGGTGCGCTTCACCAGCCCCCACCCGCGCGACTTCACGGACGACGTGATCGGGGCGATGGCCGAGACGCCCAACGTCATGCCCCAGCTGCACATGCCGCTGCAGTCGGGCTCCGACCGGATCCTGCGGGCGATGCGGCGGTCCTACCGCCAGGAGCGCTACCTCGGCATCATCGAGCGGGTCCGGGCGGCCATGCCCGACGCGGCGATCACGACCGACATCATCGTGGGCTTCCCCGGCGAGACCGACGACGACTTCGAGCAGACGTTGGAGGTCGTGCGGCGGGCGCGGTTCGCCGGGGCGTTCACGTTCCAATACTCCAAGCGCCCCGGCACGCCCGCCGCCGACCTGCCTGACCAGGTGCCTAAGGCGGTCGTGCAGGAGCGTTACCAGCGGCTGGTCGAGCTCCAGGACGATCTCGCGTGGGCGGCGAACCGCGAGCAGCTCGGCCGGGTCGTGGAGCTGCTGGTCACTGCGGGCGACGGCCGCAAGGACGGCGCGACCCATCGCCTGTCCGGGCGGGCGCCCGACAACCGGCTGGTGCACTTCACCCCACCAGCCGCCGGCGCGCCGCTGCCGCACCCCCGGCCGGGCGACTTCGTGACCGTCGAGATGACCTACGCCGCGCCGCACCACCTGGTCTCCGACGCCCCGATTCGCAGCGTCCGGCGTACGCGGGCCGGCGACGCATGGGAGGCGGGGCATGCGGCGCCGGGCCAGGCCAGGCAAGGCGTGCTGATCGGCATGCCCACTGTCCACGCAACCCCCGGTGGCGGGGCAGGGGGCGGGGAGCGGAGAGGTGGGGGCGGACGGTCAGCGGCCGGTTGACCGCTCGGCTTGAGCCAGCCACTCGCGCTGCGTCTCAAGGGTCTGCTCGACCCGCCGGGCGTCGGAGTCCCGGCCGGCGGCCCGCGCCGACGCCACCTGCCGCTCGAGCTTGGCGATCGACTCTCGCAGCCGCTCGACGAGCGGGTTCTGGGTCGGGGCGCTGCGCCGCCAGGCCGCCTCGCCGGCGGTCCGGACGCGCTCCTCGACGACGCGCAGCCGGTCTTCGAGCGGGCCGACCTGCTCCCGGGGCACCCGGCCGACCCTGGCCCAGTCGTCCTGGATGTCGCGCAGAGCGTTGCGGGCGCCCTCGAGGTCGCGCCCGGGGTCGATGGCCTCCGCCCGCGCCAGCAGCTCCTCCTTGCGCTCGGCATTGGCCCGCAGGCCGGCGTCGCGCTCGGCGAGCAGGGCTCCCCGCCGGGAGAAGAACCGATCCTGAGCCGCGCGAAACCGCTTCCAGAGCGCGTCGTCGGCGTCTTTTGGCGCCCGCCCGGCCGCCTTCCAGTCCCGCATCATCGCCTTCAGCCGGGCGGCCGTCGGTCCCCAGTCTTCGGACTCCGCCAACGCCTCGGCCTCGCTGACCAACTCCTCCTTGCGGGCGAGCGCCGACTTGCGCTGCTCGTCGAGCGCGGCGAAATGGGTGCCCCGCCGGCGCTCGAAGACCGTGCGGGCGGAGCGGTACCGGTGCCAGCACTCGTCGTCGACCTTGCGATCGGAGCCGTGGGCGCGCGGCCACTCCGTCTGGATCTCGCGCAGCCGGTCGCCCGCGGGCTTCCACTGCGAGCTCTGGGCGAGCGCCTCCGCCTCCTCCGCCAACCGTCGCTTCAGCTCGGTGATCTCCGCGCGCGCTGCGGCGCGCGCCGCTGCCTCCCTGGCTATCCGGGCCTCGATGGCCTCGAGCAGCCGCTCGATCCGGCCGCCCAGGCCGGTCAGGTCGCCCACCACGTTGGCGGTGTCGAGCGACCCGCGAAGCTCGCCGGCCCGCTTCCTAGCGGCCTTGGCGTCGCCGGCGCCGGTGGCGGTCCGCTGCTCGAGCAACTCCACCTCGGTGACGAGGTCCTGGTAACGCCGGCTGAAATAGGCGAGCCCGGCTGCCGGGTCGCCCGCCTGCCACGACCCGACCTGGCGCTCGCCGTCCGCCGTCCGGACGTAGACGGCGCCGTCCGCGGCGACCCGCCCCCACCGCTCGCTGTCCTCGGTCATGTCGCTCCCGTTGTCACACAGGCCCGTGTACTCGCATTTTCACCCACCTGGAGGCCCGGATAGGAGCAGATAGCCTCGCAGGGTGTTCTTTCGGTCCGCAGCCCGCCCCCGTCGCGCCCGTGCGCAGCGGCATCTTGGGGCGAGCTGACACCCGGTGGAAAGAATGCTGGCGCCTCGCGTCGTCGCTGTCGTGGGTCCGACCGCGGCCGGAAAGTCGGACCTCGGCGTCGCGCTCGCGCGAGAGCTCGGCGGCGAGGTCGTCAATGCCGACTCCATGCAGCTCTATCGCGGGATGGACGTCGGCACCGCCAAGCTGACGGTCGCCGAGCGCCAGGGCGTGCCGCACCATCTGCTGGACATCTGGGAGGTCACCGAGACCGCGTCCGTGGCGGAGTACCAGCAGAAGGCCCGCAGCGCGATCGGCGGCCGGCTGAGCAAGGGCCGGACAGCTGTCGTCGTCGGCGGCTCCGGCCTTTACGTCCGCGCTGCCCTCGACGAGCTGGACTTCCCGGGCACGGACCCGGTGTTGCGGGCGCGGCTGGAAGCGGAACTGGTCGCCGTCGGCGCGCCGGCCATGCATGCCAGGCTGGCCGTCGCCGACCCGAAGGCGGCCGCGGCGATCCTGCCGACGAACGGGCGGCGCATCGTCCGCGCCCTCGAGGTGGTGGCGCTGACCGGGCGGCCGTTCACCGCGTCGCTGCCCGAGCACCGCTACGCGTACGAGGACGTCGTGCAGATCGGCCTCGACCTGCCGCGCCCGCTGCTCGATGAGCGGATCGCAAAGCGGGTCGACCGGATGTGGGAGCGCGGACTGGTCGACGAGGTCCGCGCGCTCGTCGAGAGCGGCCTGCGCGACGGGCGCACGGCGAGCCGGGCACTTGGCTACCAGCAGGTGCTGCGGATGCTCGCCGGCGAGTGGACAGAAGCCGACGCGCGGCGCGAGACGGTCCGAGCGACCCGGCGGTTCGCCCGGCGCCAGGACTCCTGGTTCCGCCGCGATCCCCGCGTCGCCTGGGTCGACGCGCGCCGCGTGGACCTGGTCGAAGCCGCGGTGGCGCTAAGCCTAAGCTCGAAACCATGGTGGAGCGCGGCATCCCCTACGTGAAGGGGCATGGCACGGAGAACGACTTCGTCATCGTGCCGGACGTCGATGAGCGGCTGGACCTCAGCCCGTCGGTGGTGGCGGGCATCTGCGACAGGCGGGCCGGGCTAGGCGCCGACGGCGTGCTGCGCGTCGCCCCTTCGCGCGCTGGCGCGGGACCGGGCGTCCGGTGGTTCATGGACTACCGCAACGCCGACGGCAGCGTGGCCGAGACGTGCGGCAACGGCATCCGGGTCTTCGCCCGTTACCTCGTCGACAGCGGGCTGGCGATGCCCGGGGCGATCCCCATCGACACCCGCGCGGGCGTCGTCACCGCCCGCCTGGGTCGCACCGGCGAGGTGACGGTCGACATGGGCACGGCGCGGCTGCCCGATCTCGGCCCTGTCGAGGTGACCGTCGGCGATCGCACCTGGCCAGCGGCGCCGGTGCAGATGCCCAATCCGCACGCCGTGGTCTTCATGGACGATCTTGAAGAGGCCGGCGACCTGGCGAGCGCGCCCAAGGTCACCCCAGCCGACGCCTTCCCGCAAGGCGTCAACATCGAGTTCGTGGTGTCGCGCGGACCCGGGCATATCGCGCTGCGGGTGCACGAGCGCGGCGTGGGCGAGACGCGGTCGTGCGGCACAGGGGCGTGCGCCGCCGCAGTCGCCGCCGCGGTGCGGTCCGGACGGCGGCCGGAAACGCAGGCGGCGGCGTACGTCGTCGATGTTCCCGGGGGCCGCCTCAACGTCTCCTGGCGCCCCGACGGCCACGTCGAGCTCGCCGGCCCGGCGGTGCTGGTGGCCGATGGCGAGCTGCGCGCCGAGTGGGTGACCGGCATATTCAAGTGCCAACCGGGCGGGTCCGTGCCACTCTGGTGGGGATGACACAGCCCGCCGATCGCGTTGATGACGTCGATATGACAATCACGCTCAAGCCGATGACCAACCCACCCGTCGACGACAAGCACGACCAACTCGACCTCGCCGACCGGCAGGCGCTCCGCCGCGTCGCCGGCCTGTCCACCGAACTCGAAGACGTCAGCGAGGTCGAATACCGCAGGTTGCGCCTCGAGCGCGTCGTTCTCATCGGCGTGTGGACCGAGGGCACCGTCACCGAAGCCGAGAACTCTCTCATCGAGCTGGCCGCGCTCGCCGAGACCGCTGGCTCGCAGGTGCTGGAGGGCCTCATGCAGCGGCGCGACCGGCCTGACCCGGCGACCTACGTCGGCTCCGGCAAGGCCAGGGAGCTGCGCGACGTGGTCGTCTCGGCTGGCGCCGACACCGTCATCTGCGACGGTGAGCTGACACCCGGCCAGCTGCGGCAGCTCGAGGACGTCGTCAAGGTCAAGGTGATCGACCGCACCGCGTTGATCCTGGACATCTTCGCCCAGCACGCCCGCAGTCGCGAGGGCAAGGCCCAGGTCTCCTTGGCCCAGATGCAGTACATGCTCCCCCGGCTGCGTGGCTGGGGCGAGGCGCTGTCCCGCCAGGCCGGTGGCCGGGTCGCCGGCGGTGGCGGCATCGGCACGCGCGGGCCTGGTGAGACCAAGATCGAGACCGACAGGCGGCGTATCCGGACGAAGATGGCCAAGTTGCGCCGGGAGATCGGGCACATGAAGACCGCCCGTGAGACCAAGCGTCAGGAGCGGCGGCGCAATTCTGTGCCCTCCGTCGCCATTGCCGGCTACACCAACGCAGGGAAGTCCAGCCTCCTCAACCGGCTGACCGGGGCGGGCGTCCTCGTTGAAGACGCGCTGTTCGCCACCCTCGACCCGACCGTCCGCCGGGCCACCACCCCGGAGGGTCGCGGCTTCACGCTCACCGACACCGTCGGGTTCGTCCGTCACCTGCCGCACCAGCTGGTCGAGGCGTTCCGATCGACTCTCGAGGAGGTCGGCGACGCCGACCTCGTCCTGCATGTGGTCGACGGCGCGCACGGCGATCCTGAGGCACAGCTGGCGGCGGTGCGCGAGGTGTTCACCGAGATCGCCGCCGGCGACCTGGCGGAGATCGTGGTGATCAACAAGGCCGATGTCGCTGATCCGCAGGTAATCGACCGGCTGCGCAGGCGGGAGCCGCGCAGCGTCGTCGTGTCGGCGCGCACCGGCGACGGGATCCCGAAGCTCGTCGAGATGATCAAGCAGCTGCTGCCGCGTCATGAGCGCGAGATTCACGCGCTCCTGCCTTACGACCGCGGCGCTCTGGTCGCCCGGGTGCACGAGCTCGGCGACGTGATCTCGGAGGAGCACACCGCCGGCGGCACCCGGCTGCGGGCGCTCGTGCCACCCGCGCTGGCTGCCGAGCTCGCGCCCTTCAGCACGGTGTCCACAGGCTGACCACATGCGCGCCAGGTAACCACTACCCTCGCGCGGGTGACCCGCGACGACCTCTCGCTGCGCCGGCTGCTCAGGTCCGCCGTCGATGCGGTCGGCGGCATCGAGCGGCCTGGCCAGGTGGCGATGGCGGAGGCGGCTGCCGCCGCGATCGACTCGGGGGAGCACCTGCTCGTCCAGGCGGGCACCGGCACCGGCAAGTCGCTGGCTTACCTGGTCCCCGCCATCCGGCACGCGGTGTCCGCCGACGACCCCGTGGTTATCGCCACCGCGACAATCGCCCTGCAGGGCCAGCTCGTCGACCGCGACCTGCCCCGCCTCGCCGACGCGCTCGAACCGCATCTGGAGCGGCGACCGGCGTTCGCGATCCTGAAGGGCCGGGCCAACTACATCTGCCTGCACCGCGTCCGTGACGGCGTTCCCAACGAGCAGGGGGTGCTGGTCGACGTGCCGCCGACCACGCCGCTCGGCCGCGAGGTGCGGCGGCTGCACGAATGGGCCGACACCACAGAGACGGGGGACCGTGACGAGGCCCCGGGCACCGGCGAACGGGCATGGGCCCAGGTGTCGGTCTCGGCTCGCGAATGCCTGGGGAGCCGCTGCCGGTACTCCCGTGAGTGCTTCGCTGAACGCGCCCGCGATCACGCGCGGCAGGCCGATGTCGTCGTCACGAACCACACGCTGCTCGCGATCGACGCCCTCGACGAGGCGCCCGTCCTCCCCGAGCACGGGGTGGTGATCGTCGACGAGGCGCACGAGCTGGTGGCCCGGGTGACGGGCGCGGCCACCCAGGAGCTCGCGCCGGCGATGGCCGAGCGCGCCGCCGCCCGCAGCCGTCGGCACATCGAGGCGCGCCTGGCCGAGGTGCTCGACTTTGCCGGCGATGAGCTCGGCAAGGCGATGGCCGAGGTGCCGGCCGGCGAGATCCGGCAGCTGGCCGGCCCCTTGCGAGCGGCGATCGTGGCCGTCCGTGACGCGGCGCACGAGGCGGCGGCCGGCTTCGCAGGCGAGCGCGAGCAGTCTGACGGCGACGACGAGGCCGCCCGCCGGCAGGCCCGCGCGCTGGTGGAGGAGGTCTTCGCCGTGGCGGCGCGCCTGGTCGACCTGTCGGCCGACGACGTGGCGTGGCTGGCCGAGCGGGATCGTGGCGGCAAGGTCGTGCGGGTCGCTCCGCTGTCGGTCGCGTCGATGTTGAGCGACGCGCTGTTCAAGGACCGCACCGTCGTTCTCACGTCCGCGACCCTGCAGTTGGGCGGCGAGTTCGACATCGTGGCCCGGAGCATGGGCCTCGAGAACGGCCCCGACGAACATCGCGCTTGGCGCGGGCTGGACGTGGGCTCGCCGTTCGACTACCGGCGGCAGGGGATCCTCTACGTGGCCCGCCGCCTGCCGCGCCCGTCGCCGCCGGGGATCTCGCCGGCCGCGCTCGACGAGCTGGCCGACCTGATCAACGCGGCGGGCGGCCGGACTCTCGCCCTGTTCGCGAGCACCCGCAACGCCGAGACGGCTGTCGCGGCGCTGCGGGAGCGCCTGGACGTGTCGATCCTGTGCCAGGGCGACGAGCCGCTGGTCGAGCTCGTCCGCCGGTTCGCCGAGGACGCCCGGTCCTGCCTGTTCGGCACGGTGTCGCTCTGGCAGGGGGTTGACGTGCCGGGATCCGCCTGCCAGCTGGTCGTCATCGACAAGCTGCCGTTCCCGCCGCCGGACGACCCCCTGGTCGCAGCCCGCACCCGAGCCGCCGACGAGTCCGGTGGCAACGGCTTCATGTCCGTGTCGGCCGCCCACGCTGCCCTGCTGCTGGCGCAGGGCTCCGGGCGCCTCATCCGTTCGCTCGACGACCGGGGGGTGGTGGCCGTGCTCGACCCGCGCCTGGCGACGGCGCGCTACGCCGGGTTCCTGCGGGCCTCCCTGCCACCGTTCTGGTTCACAACCGACCCTGCTCAGGTTCGCCGTTCCCTGGCTGCGATCGACGCGTCGGCGCCACCGCCGCTGCCGGTCCGGGAGCGGGCTCCGCGGGCGGCTTCCCCTGCCGCCCGACGATCATCTTCGCGATCTTGAGCTATCGAACCTATCGGGATATTCGTGGCGGCGTCACGCCACGACACACAACGCAATCCAGGTCCGGCCGCCCAGTACCTACACGCGGCGCAGGATGGCGACTACGCGGCCGAGGATTGTCGCCTGGTCCCCGGGGATCGGGTCGTAGGTCGGGTTCTGCGGCAGCAGCCAGACGTGGCCGCCGGCCCGCTTGAACGTCTTGACGGTCGCCTCGCCCTCGATCATCGCGGCGACGATCTCGCCGTTGTCGGCGACCGGTTGCTGCCGCACCACAACCCAATCGCCGTCGCAGATGGCGGCGTCGACCATCGAGTCGCCGCTCACCCGCAGCAGGAACAGCGTCCCCTCGCCCACGAGCTGTCGCGGAAGTGGGAAGACGTCCTCGACCGCCTGCTCGGCAAGGATCGGACCACCAGCTGCGATGCGTCCGACGACAGGGACGTAGGACGGCGTCGGACGGGATTCGGAGGCGTCGGCTGGGGTCACCTCGTCGGTCGGCAGCTCGTCGGGCGAGCGGACGTCGACAGCTCGCGGGCGGTTGGGATCACGGCGCAGGAAGCCCTTGCGTTCGAGCGCGGTGAGTTGGTGCGCAACGCTCGACGTGCTGGTCAGCCCGACCGCCTCGCCGATCTCCCGCATGCTCGGGGGGTAGCCCCGGCGCTCCACAGACGCGCGGATCACTTCCAGCACCTTGCGTTGCCTGGTCGTCAGCCCGCTCGCGTCGGGCGGCCCATCAGGGATCTCCCGCACCTCGGCTGACCGCTCGGGCCGGCTCTTCTCACTGCGGACCATGGTCGGCCCCTTCCTTACTGGGGTAGCGCGAGCCTGTCTTCAGCTGGCTTGCGACATTCATGCCTTGCCGGTGGCCGGGCGGGTGGAGCCCCGGGAAGAGCGAGCCCCGACGTGTGGGAGCGCGGCGAGCTGCGCCCCGACACGCTCCCCACCACCCTGCCGGTCACAAAAGTCAAGGTAGACCGCCCGCGAACCGGTCTTCAAACACCAGTTCGAACGTGTCTCGATTTTTGTCAGTGCCTTGCGGTACAACTTCGCTCAGACGTTCGATCGAACCCGTGTTCGACAAGCCCACTGGAGGTGGACCGATGACCAGCATGAGCGCCCCCCTTCGCCGTCCTGCTGCGCGCGCGCAGGCACCCCGCCCTCCGGCCGCAGCGCGCCTTCGCGACCCCGGCCGACTCCGCCAGCCGACGGTTCGGTGCCGATCGCTGCGGCTGACCACACGCGGCCGGGTCGTCGCGCTGCTCGCACTCGCCGTGCTGGCCTTCGCGGCGGTCTCGCTGGGCCGGGTGGTCACCATCGCGGCGACCGACGCCGCGGCGCCGCCACGCGAGGCCGTCGTCGTGGAGCACGGGCAGACCCTGTGGCAGATCGCTCGCGATATCTCGCCTGGGGTCGACCCACGCATCACCGTCGATCGCCTCATCGAGATCAATGGCCTCGACGGCGCCGAAGTCAGGGTTGGCCAGCAACTCTTGGTCCCTGCGGAGGGCCGATGACCAGCGCGGTCGCGCTCGCTGCCGCCGACCTCGCCCACGCGGCCTCGCCGGCGAACGGCGACCACGAGCCGCCCACGACACGCCGATCTTGCCCGTCGTCGAGTGATCGACATCGCGTTGACCTGGGCCGTCGGGTGCTATTTGTCAGATCGCCGGCCGACGAGCCGTTCTGCCTTGCACGCCGCTCGGTCGCGGCGTAACGTGCACACCAGATGTAGTAGTTACACGGCTGTGATTCAGCAACATCTGGTAAGGAGTTGGCGTGCGCTGTCCGTTCTGCCGCAATCCCGACAGCCGCGTCGTCGACAGTCGCACGGCCGATGACGGCACGGCCACCCGGCGTCGTCGCTACTGCCAGGACTGCGGCCGCCGCTTCACGACGGTCGAGACGGCGAGCCTGACCGTAGTGAAGCGCAGCGGCGCGACCGAGCCTTTCGCGCGAGCCAAGGTCCTCGCCGGCGTCCGCAAGGCCTGCCAGGGCCGGCCGGTTGTCGAAGACGACCTGGCGTTGCTGGTGCAGAAGGTCGAGGAGACGGTCCGGGCCCGCGGTTGCGCCGAGATCGCATCCGACGCGGTCGGCCTGGCGGTCCTGCCGCCGCTTCGCGAGCTCGACGAGGTCGCCTACCTCCGCTTTGCGTCGGTCTACCGCGGCTTCGAGTCGCTCGCCGACTTCGAAAGGGAGATCGCGTTGTTGCGGGCTGAGCACGCCGTCGTCGCGGCGGCTGGCCGCACTGACGCTGCTGCCGCCACACCGACCGCCACACCGACCGCCACACCGACCGCCACCGCTGCTGGCTGAGTCGCCAGATATAGGCATCACCGCCGGGCCCGCCCGGCGCCACGGGGACTTTCGTCCAGAGGAGGACCAAACTCATGACCGAGACGGTGAGCGGCGCGACGCGGGGCTCAGCGCGCAAGCGCGGGAGGGGCCTGCAGATCCGCCGCATCCACACCACGCCTGGCGTGCACCCGTACGAAGAGGTGACGTGGGAGCGCCGTGACGTCGTCATGACCAACTGGCGCGACGGCTCGGTCAACTTCGAGCAGCGCGGCGTGGAGTTCCCCGACTTCTGGTCGGTCAACGCGACCAACATCGTGACCTCCAAGTACTTCCGTGGCGCCGTCGGCGCACCGCAGCGCGAGTGGAGCCTCAAGCAGCTCATCGACCGCGTGGTGAAGAAGTACCGCGCGAGCGGCGAAGAGCACGGCTACTTCGCGACGCCCGACGACGCCGAGGTCTTAGAGCACGAGCTGACCTGGGCACTGCTGCACCAGGTGTTCTCTTTCAACTCCCCGGTGTGGTTCAACGTCGGCACCACAGCCCCTCAGCAGGTCAGCGCGTGCTTCATCCTCGCGGTCGACGACACGATGGAGTCGATCCTGAACTGGTACCGCGAGGAAGGGCTGATCTTCAAGGGCGGCTCGGGCGCGGGGCTGAACCTCTCCCGCATCCGGTCCAGCCGCGAGCTGCTCTCTTCCGGCGGGACCGCGAGCGGGCCGGTGTCGTTCATGCGTGGCGCCGACGCGTCCGCGGGCACGATCAAGTCCGGCGGCGCGACGAGGCGGGCCGCCAAGATGGTGGTCCTCGACATCGACCACCCAGACATCGAGGAGTTCATCCAGACCAAGGCGCGCGAGGAGAACAAGATCCGCGTCCTGCGCGACGCCGGCTTCGACATGGACCTCGGCGGCCGCGACATCGCCAGCGTCCAGTACCAGAACGCCAACAACTCCGTCCGGGTCTCTGACGAGTTCATGCGAGACGTCGAGTCGGGCGCGAAGTTCGGCCTCCGCGCGCGCACCAGCGGCGAGTTGCTCGAGGAGGTCGACGCAAAGGCGCTGTTCAGAAAGATCGCCCAGGCGGCTTGGGAATGCGCTGACCCGGGGATTCAGTACGACGACACGATCAACGACTGGCACACCAACCCCGAGACCGGCCGCATCACGGCGTCCAATCCCTGTTCCGAGTACCTCTCGTTGGACAATTCGTCGTGCAATCTGGCCAGCCTCAACCTCATGAAGTTCTTGCGCGACGACAACACGTTCGACGCCGAGACATTCGCGCGCACGGTCGAGCTGGTCATCACGGCAATGGACATCTCCATCTGCTTCGCCGATTTCCCGACCGAGGCCATCGGGGAGACCACCCGGGCCTACCGCCAGCTCGGCATCGGCTACGCCAATCTGGGCGCCCTGCTCATGGCGACCGGGCACGGCTACGACTCCGACGGCGGCCGGGCGCTTGCCGCTGCCATCACGTCGCTGATGACCGGCACGGCCTACCAGCGTTCGGCGGAGTTGGCCGGCGTCGTCGGGCCCTACGACGGCTACGCCCGCAACGCCGACGCGCACCGACGGGTCATGCGCAAGCACGCCGCCGCCACCGACGCGGTCCGTGCCGCCGAGCCGATGGACAAGGAAATCCTCAAGCGCGCCAGCAAGGCGTGGCAGGAGTGCCTGGCCATCGGAGAAAAGAACGGCTGGCGCAACGCCCAGGCCAGCGTTCTCGCGCCGACCGGCTGCCTGACCGGCGACACCCTAGTGACCACCGAGCGCGGACTGTCCCGGCTGTCGGAGCTCGGCGACATGTATGGCGATCGCTGGCAGGCGCTCGGCGTCGATGTGTCCACGGACGAAGGGCCGCGGGCCGCGACACATTTCTTCGTCAACGGCGAGGAGCCCACTCGACGGATCGTCACGGAGGGTGGCTATCGCATCCAAGGCACCCTCGCCCACCGGGTGAAGGTCGTCGAGCCCACGACGGGCCAGTGGGTCTGGAGGCGACTAGCTGACCTCCAGCCGGGCGACCTCGTCCCGATCCAACGCGGTGTGCTCGTCGGCGAGCCCCGGCGGGTGCCGCTGCCCGTCCTCGACGAGGCCTACTACACAGGCGACCGCGGCCTGTTTGCTCCCGACGCTGTGACCGCGGAGTTCGCCGAGCTCGTCGGCTATTTCATGGGCGACGGCAGCCTGCACGCGAGGGGCATCCGGTTGTGCGTGAACGACGCCGACCTCGACGTGGTAGAGCGCCTGCGCGTGCTCGCCAAGGACTGCTTCGGAATCGAGCCGTCGGTGTCGCGGCGACGCGGCTATCACGAGGTGACGTTGAAGTCCGTGCGGCTGGCGCGGTGGTGGCAGGCCGCCGGGTTCGGCAAACTGCGGTCCAGTGATGATCACGTGGGCGAGGGATGGGCGCCACGAGTTCCGTCAGGTGTCCTCGAGACCAACGACGCGCAGGTCTACGCGGCATTCCTGCGCGGCCTGTTCGAGGCTGACGGAACCGTCGTGGCGGGCGTCCCCAGTGTCTCGACCGCAGCGGCGACGTTCGCCGATGAGATCCGAACCCTGTTGCTCACTCTCGGCTTTCCGACGACCACCCGCGAGCCGACGAGCGATGGGGAGTTCCCCCAGTTCGAGGTAGGCCTGCGCGACGTGGACCACGCGCTGGCTTTCGAGGAGCAGGTGGGCTTCATCTCGGAGCGCAAGGCGACGCTGGTCGCCCGGATGCCGTCGGCGCTGTCCAGCAACCGCGGCCGCATCCAGTTGCCCGAGGCTTCCGGCTACCTCTTTGAGCGGGTCGAGAGCAACGAAGACGGCGGCGTTCAGCCCACCTACGACCTGTCGGTGCCGGAGAACGTCACCTACGTCGCCGCCGGCTTCGTCAGCCACAACACCATCGGCTTGATGATGGACTGCGACACGACCGGCATCGAGCCCGATCTCGCCCTCGTCAAGTTCAAGAAGCTGGTCGGCGGCGGCTCGATGCAGATCGTCAACCAGACAGTGCCATTGGCCTTGCGCAAGCTCGGCTACCAGCAAGAGCAGGTCGAGGCCATCGTCGAGTACATCTCCGAGCACGGCCACGTCATCGATGCTCCCGGGTTGCGCCCGGAGCATTACGAGGTGTTCGACTGCGCTATGGGTCAGCGCGCGATCCGGCCGATGGGGCACGTCTCGATGATGGCGGCCGTGCAGCCGTTCATCAGCGGCGCGATAAGCAAGACGGTCAATATGCCGGAGTCCGCCACGGTCGAAGAGATCGAGCAGATCTATTTCGAGGGCTGGAAGCTCGGCCTCAAAGCATTGGCGATCTACCGCGACAACTGCAAGGTCGGGCAACCGCTTTCTGACGCAAGGGCGAAAAAGGCGGACGCCGCCAAGGCCGAGCCCGAGACAGTCGTTGAGTACCGCCCGGTGCGCAAGCGGCTGCCCAAGTCCCGGCCGTCCAAGACGGTTTCGTACACCGTCGGCGGCGCCGAGGGTTACATGACCGCCTCGTCGTATCCGGACGATGGCCTGGGCGAGGTCTTCCTGAAGATGTCGAAGCAGGGTTCGACCCTCGCCGGCGTCATGGATGCCTTCTCGATCGCGATCTCGATCGGGCTGCAGTACGGCGTGCCGCTCGAGACGTTCGTGTCGAAGTTCGTCAACATGCGGTTCGAGCCCTCGGGTCTCACCGACGATTCCGACATCCGCATGGCGCAGTCGGTGGTTGACTACATCTTCCGGCGGCTCGCGCTCGACTACCTGCCGGAGGAGACGCGGGCGGCGATGAGCATCTTCACCGCCGAGGAGCGCAGACGCCAACTCGACAGCGGCGCCTCTGCTCCCGCCGAGGACGAGCTTGACGTCGAGTCGCTGCGCCAGTCGGCGCCTGTCGAGCCTCGGTCCGCACAGCCGACGGCGCCTGAGATGGCGGAACGGGCGGCCAAGCCGGCCCCGCCGGAGGCGCGTTCGTCGACCGAGCTGCTGGAAGTGCAACTCGGCAAGACGGCCGACGCGCCGCTGTGCTTCACCTGCGGGACGAAGATGCGGCCAGCGGGCAGCTGCTACGTCTGCGAAGGCTGCGGCAGCACCAGCGGCTGCAGCTAAACTGCCCGACGCGCCCGAAGCTTGTGCCCGGCACAGCGGTTCAGCCACCATGACGAAGGGCCCGGGCGACTCCATTTCGCCCGGGCCCTTCGTCGTCAGTTGCCGCGGTTGCCGGTCTACTCCTTCAGCTTCTTCGCGACATCGATCAGGAACGCAGTCGCCTCGTCGCTGACCAGCGCCACGTGGGCGTAGCGGCTGTCGACCCCGACATGCGGCTGGCCCTCGAGCTGGTCGCGGAGCTCTCGCCGCTGGATGTAAGCCTTCACCGAGTTCAGGTTGGCGAAGTTCTTGCTGGTGACCGGGTCGACACAGGAGATGTAGCTCGGCAGCCTCTCGGCCTTGCGCGGCGCCGGCAGCGTCGCGACGTAGCCGAGCTCGACCAGCCCCTCGTGCACCCGCCGCACCCGTGACGCGAACGCCGGGGAGTAAGCGGTGAGCCGGTCTAGCTGCCCCTGCACCCCGTCGACTTCGCCGTGGTGCGGGCTGGTGACGCCGGTGGTCGCGGTGGTGCCCGCGGGCGCGATGCCGGCGGCGCCGGCCTGTCCGGCGAACTTGGCAACCCATTCGGCCGCCTCCTCGGGCGATGTCTTCGCCCCGTCGAACGCCACGGTGACCGCGACGCTCAGCCAATCGTTTCCCTTCATGGAACGCCTCCTCGTTGCTCCCGCGGCGCCCTGGGCTACGATCCGTGACATTCGAGCGGCGGTCGCCGAGCCTCGCCGAGGCCCGGGATGTGCCCGCGTCATGATCGGGGAGGGATTCTGCCGAATTCGGGGAGGGATTCTGCCGAATATCGACAGCGATCCTCCCCGATCCGGGGGACCGCGAGGCGCGGTGAAGTGGCGGCCGATGGCAGGTGACGCAGCGTGCCGGCCGCCTGGCGGGCATCGACGGCGCAAGGGGCAGGTCGGCCGGCAGGTGTGCAGGAGGAGCGAACAGACAATAAAGCGGGGAACGATGAGCGGCGATAGAGACCGCGAACGAGCCATGCGCCCGGAGGACCTCAGCCGGCTCTTCGTGGAGCGAGCCAACGATGGCGACGTCGATGGGTTGGTTGCTCTCTATGAGCCCGACGCGGTCCTGGCCTTCCCACCCGGCCAGACATCTGTCGGCATCCGGGCCATCCGGCAGGCTTACGAGGGGTTGGTCGCCGAACGACCGACGTTCACGGCAGGGGAGCAACTGCCTACGCTCCGCGTCGGCAACTTGGCGCTGACCTCGACTCGCTTGGTCGACGGCGGCGTAACGGTTGAGGCGGCTCGACGCCAGCCGGATGGCACGTGGCTTTGGGTGATCGATCAGCCCAACGTCCTCCCGTAGCGCAGGGCCGAGCGTAAATCCCGCGCCAAACGTGACGGATACGCCCACGTTGCTTTCGCTGGTCCTCTACGCTCCCCTCCGTGGAACGCCTCGACTTCGAGCTCGACTACGACGGCGATCTCACAACGGCGAGATTGATCTCCGACTTCGGCCGCGGCGTGGTGGAGCAGCACTGGCCGGGCCTCGACGAGCAGCGGATTTCCAGCGGCGACGACGATCGCAACCCGTTCCTCCGGTTCGCCGTCAACAGCAACAACCAGGAGGAGGTCGCGGTCTACCTGGGGCTGGCCTGGGCGTTGACGGCCGGCACCGAGAGGTACGCCATCCCGACTTGGTCACGCGACGACGTGGCACGCCGGCTGCGCCGCGACGACTTCGACCTGGTGCGGTGGGAGTACGGCATCGTGCCCGAGGAGTCGTCGTGGCGGGAGCGCGTCCGCGGCTTCGTGACGCCGGCCAACCCGCTGCCGCTGCGCCCCCCGCCTACCGAGTGGCAGCAGGAGCACCACGGCGAAGCGGGCCTGTTCCGCGTGACCGACCTCCCTGACCTGACCCACCTGGCCGCCGTGACGCTGAGCGACGCGTGGGGAGACCTCAACATCTTCGGCATGGCGGCGCCTGCTGACCACAAACGGCTGATAGACGGTCTGCGCGCGACGGTGCCGCCCGCCGTCGGCGAGCTGCTTGGCCCGGGCGACGTGTTCATGGTCGTCACCGTGGGTGTCGACCTCGGCTTCTTTGACTCCGTGTACGCGGTGGGGGCAGGCGACCGGCGGCGCGACTGGTCCAGACTGATCGAGTCGTTCCGGAGCCGGGTCGAGGCATACGAAGCGACGGTCGACTCGGTGCTCTCGGTTGAGCAGCTCTTCGCCGCCCTGACCTGGCTGCGGGGCGACCCGGACGGGCAGAGCGCGGTTTCCTATCCCAACGTCCACCGCGCTCTCGTCGAGAGCGTGCCCGAGGCGCGCCTCGTGGTGGAGCAGCACATCGCCGACCACGAGGGTCACGTGCGCCTGCATCTACTGTTCGGCGAGCTCGCGAGGTTCGCGCTGGCCGCCCACCGCCGCGGCGACGCCGAGCGGGCCGGGCGCTGCCTGCGCTTCCTCGGCACTGCCCTCCAGGCGCCCGACGAGCGCGTCGCCGAGCTCGTGACGACGTCCTTCATGCCGGCGATCGCCGCCGTGCCCGCGGGCCGCGCCTTCATGGCGACCTGGCCGGCGCCGCTTCGGGCTGCGGCCGGCCGCTGACAGTCCCATGGCGACCGTCAGCATCCCGACCGGCGCTGGCCCCATGGGGCTGTTCGGCGTCCGCGCCTCCGGCGAGCCACGGGGCGCGGTCATCGTCGTCCAGGAGGCGTTCGGGGTCAACAGGCATATCGAGGACGTAGCCGGCCGGTTCGCGGCTGCAGGCTACCGGGCCGCGGCGCCGCACCTGTTCCACCGGACCGGCGATCCGGTCGTGCCCTATGGCGACATGGCGGGCGTGCGTCCGCACATGCAGGCGCTGACGGTCGCCGGACTGCTCGAAGATCTTGACGCCACCTTGGGCTACCTCGCCGACCGCGGCTTCTCCGCCGATCGCGTCGGAATCGTGGGGTTCTGCATGGGCGGTTCGGTCGCGTTGCTCGCCGCCGTCCGCAAGCGTCTCGCGGCAGCTGTGACGTTCTACGGCGGCGGGGTTTCGACGGGCCGTTTCGGCCTGCCTCCGCTGACCGAGCTGGCGCCGGAGCTGCAGACGCCGTGGCTGGGCCTGTTCGGCGACCTTGATCGAAGCATCCCCGTCGCCGACGTGGAGGGGCTGCGGGCCGCGGCGGCGAAGGCCCCCGTGCCGACCGAGATCGTGCGCTACCCGGAAGCTGGGCACGGGTTCCACTGCGATGCCCGGCCCAGCTACCAGGAAGAGTCGGCGAAGGACGGATGGGCGCGCACGCTGGCGTGGTTGGCCGACTGGATGCCGCCGTCAGGTCATCGCTGAAGGCGCATGCAGGGTGTCGACGAGGGCGCCGATCGCCAGGCTGTGCCGCCGTCGCCCAGCCCGCCCGAGAAACGGATTGCCGCTAGCCGGTTCAACGGGCGCCGAGTGTGACCGTCGCGGTGGCCTCTCCGTCCCCTCGGCGGTAGGTGATCTTGACTTGATCGCCGGGGCGGTGGTCACGGATCGCGACGACCAGGCTGTCGACGTCGGTCACGGCGCGATCGCCCACCGCGGCCACGATGTCGCCCACGCGCAAACCGGCGGTGTCCGCCGCGCCGCCCGCCGTCACCTGCTGGATCGTCGCGCCCTCGGCGCCGGCGGCATCGCTGGCCTGCACGCCCAGTGACGCGTGCTTCGCGATGCCGTCCGCGATGAGCTGGTCGGTGATGTTGGCCGCGTCATTGGCCGGGATGGCGAAACCGACGCCGATGTTGCCCGACTGGTCGCCGCCGGGGACGCCGGACCCGCTGCCGACGGTGGCGATCGCGGAGTTGATGCCCACCACGCGACCCTGCAGGTCCACGAGCGGCCCACCGGAGTTGCCGGGGTTGATCGGCGCGTCGGTCTGGACGGCGTCGATCACGGCCGACTGGGGATCGACCCCGCTCTGTCCGGTGCGCACCGGCCGGTCGACCGCGCTGACGATGCCCGAAGTGACCGTGTTGCTCAGCCCGAGCGGGGCGCCGACCGCGATCACGCTCTGGCCGATCCGCAGCTGCGCGGAGTCGGCGAAGGTCGCCGGGACAAGGCCGCTGACGTTCTCGACCTTGATGACCGCGAGGTCGGTGCTCGGGTCGCGTCCGACGATCCGGGCCGACGCAGTGCGTCCGTCGTTGAAGGTGACCTCGATGCCGCCACCGCTGACCGCAGATGAGACGACGTGGTTGTTCGTCAGGATGTGGCCGTCAGCCCGGACGATCACCCCCGAGCCGGTTGCTGAAGTGCCCGAGCCCATGGGTCCGTTCGACGACTGCACCTCGATCGTGACCACGCTGGGCGCGATCCGGGCGGCCGCCGTTTCGACGCTGCCGGCGGCGCCATTGCTGCCCGTCGGCGAGGTGTCCCGGACGACGCTCGGCGCGGCGGCCGAGCTCGGGGCGGCGTTGTCGTCAGCCACGACCGCTCCGGCGACGCCTCCGACACCTGCGGCCAGCGCGAGGAGGGCGGCGAGCGCCGCAGCGCGCGCGGCCGGCCGTTTCCTGGGCGGGGGAGGCAACAGTTCGGTCGGGATCGGCTCGACGGGCGGCGGCGGGGGCACCGTCGCGGGGTTCGGAGGGAGGTATGTGGTCTGCATACCAACGACGCTCGCCCGCCGACCTGTGGAACTGCTGTGCGCTCCCTAAGGGCCGGCTAAGAGTCGGCCCGACGAGGGCGGTCCTTGCCGTGACCAGTGACAATGGGAGGGCGGCCTGCCTGTCGGCCGGCCGCCCTCCCATTGTCATGGCAGGAGGCGTGAGGCGAGATGCGGGTGCTCGTGGTCGACGACGAGCCGGCGGTGCGCGAGGCGCTGGGCCGCACCCTGCGCTTCGAGGGCTACGACGTCGAGCTTGCCGGCGATGGCGCGGACGCTCTCGCCGCCCTCGGCGAGCGGCGTCCCGACCTGATCGTGCTCGACGTCATGATGCCGCGGCTCGACGGGCTCGAGGCGTGCCGGCGGCTGCGCGCCTCCGGCGACACCCTGCCGGTGCTCATGCTGACCGCCCGCGACGGCGTGGGCGACCGGGTCGCCGGCCTCGACGCAGGCGCAGACGACTACCTCGTCAAGCCGTTCGCCCTCGAGGAGCTGCTCGCGCGGGTCCGCGCGTTGCTCCGCCGGTCGATGATCGTCAACGGCGCGGCTGGGGCCGCCGCCGGGCCGTTGCGGTACGCCAACCTCTCGCTCGATCCGGCCACCCGGGAGGTCCGCCGTGGCGACCGCCCGCTCGAGCTGACCCGCACGGAGTTCGCGCTGCTCGAGGTGTTCCTGCGGCATCCCCGGCAGGTGCTCACCCGGTCGACGCTCTTCGAGAAGGTGTGGGGCTACGACTTCGGCGCCAGCTCGAACAGCCTTGACGTCTATATGGGCTACCTCCGGCGCAAGCTCGAGTTCGGTGGGGAGCAGCGGCTCCTGCACACCGTGCGCGGGGTCGGCTACGCCCTTCGCGAGGCGGAGCACAGATGAGGAAGTGGCGCGAGCTGTCGCTGCGCGCTCGGCTGACGCTGATCGCCGCGGTCGCTGTGGCGGCCGCCGTCCTCGTCGTGTCCGCGACCGCCTGGCTGCTGATCCGAAGCACCTTGCGCGACCAGGTCGACGCCGAGTTGCGAACCGTCGCCGACGGCGGCGTCGGGCGGCTCAGCCCGGGCGCTTTCCCCCGGCTGATGCCCCACAGGCCGGTCCTCCTCGACTCCGATCCCCTGTATCTCCAGATCGTCTTCCCCAGCGGGGAGGCGGTCGCCGCTGGCGCTGGCGCCGATCGGCTGCCGGTCACCGATGACGATCTGGCCGTCGCGTCGGGGCAGCGGACGGAATCGTTGCACGACGTCGACGGCGCTGACAGCCGCTACCGGGTGCTGACCGTCCCCGGCCGCGACGACTATGCGGTGCAGATCGCCAAGTCGCTCGACGAGGTCGACACCACGCTGTCCCGGCTCGCGCTGCTCCTCGGCCTGGTCAGCGCCTTGGGCGTGGCAGGCGCGGCGGTGCTCGGCCGGACCGTGGCGCGCGCTGGGCTCGCGCCGGTCGACCGGCTCACCGCTGCCGCCGAGCACGTCGCGCAGACCCAGGACCTCCAGGCGGCGATCGAGGTCCAGGGCGAGGACGAGCTGGCTCGGCTGGCCCGCAGCTTCAACGAGATGCTCGGCGCGCTCGACCACGCGCGCACGGCGCAGCGGCAGCTGGTCGAGGACGCCGGCCATGAGCTGCGGACGCCGCTGACCAGCCTCCGGACCAACATCGAGCTGCTGCTGCGGGCCGAAGTCCATGGTGACGAGCGGCTCCCTCCACATGACCGGCGGCTCCTGCTCGCCGACCTGCGGCGGCAAATGTCCGAGCTCACCCACTTGATCAGCGAGCTGGTCGAGCTCGCCCGGGAGGAGGGCCCGGCCGAGCCGGTCGAGCGGCTCGACCTGGCCGACATCGTGAGGGGAGCGGTGGAGCGCGCCCGCGTCCGGTCCCCGCGGCTGGTGGTCAACGCTCAGCTCGATCCGGCGCCGGTCTCGGGCCGGGCAGCGACGTTGGAGCGAGCCGTCCTCAACCTGCTCGACAATGCGGCGAAGTGGAGCCCGCGTGGGCAGGCCGTCGAGGTCACGCTGAAGCGCGCCGCCGACTCGGTCGTGCTGACCGTCGCCGACAGGGGTCCCGGCATCGACGAGGCCGATCGGCCGCGCGTCTTCGAGCGGTTCTACCGGTCGGCGGCAGCGCGGGCGATGCCAGGCTCGGGGCTGGGGCTGGCGATCGTCCGGCAGGCCGTGGAGTCCCACGGGGGGCGGGTCGCCGCCGAGGAGCGACCCGGCGGCGGGGCGCTGCTGCGGGCGTGGCTGCCGGCCAACGGGCGGCCGGGCCCGCAGGAGTCGGCCGGCGGCTCGCCGCCCCTCGATGTCGTGGAGCAATCGGCGCGACGCTGACGCCGAACAACCGGCGAGAGGGGTCGCTGACCAGGCGGGATGTACCCCGCCCGCCCGCGCTGCCCGGGAGGTCCCCGTGAGTTCCATCGGCGCCGTCCGCTGAAGAGGAGGCGCGCTTCTCCCGTCTTTCGCTGCGCGCTGATGAGATGGATGGGTGACTTTCCTCGCCGCGGGTCGGCTGTGGTTGCTGCTCGGCGTGCTGGCGCTCGCGGCGTTGTACGCCCTGCTACAGCGCGGCCGCCGGGCCCACGCCGTCCGCTTTCCCAACCTGCCGCTGATCGACCAGGTGGCGCCGCGGGAGTCCCGGTGGCGCCGGCACGTCCCGGCAGCGGCGTTCTTAGCGACCCTTGCGCTCCTTGTCACCGGGTTCGCCCGGCCGACCGCCGAGGTGGAAGTGGCGCAGGATCGCGCGACGATCGTGATCACGATCGACTCGTCGTCGTCGATGAAAGCGAAGGACGTCACGCCGGATCGGTTCGAAGCGGCCAAGCTCGCGGCGCAGCAGTTCGTGTCCGGGCTGCCCCCGCGGTTCAACGTCGCGCTGGTGTCCTATGCCCGATCGGCTAATGCGGCCGCGCCGCCCACGACCGATCGTGACCTGGTTCGGAGGGCGATCGCGGGCATCAAGGTCTCCGGCGGCACCGCCATCGGCGAGGCGCTCTACGTCAGCCTCGACGTGATCTCAGGTCTGGACGAGCAGGCGGCCGAGGATCCCCCGCCGGCGGCGATCGTGCTGCTCGGCGACGGCGGGCAGACCACCGGCCGGCCCCCCGAGGCGGCGGCGCGGGCCGCCGCCGACGCCGAAGTGCCGGTGCACACGATCGCTTTTGGGACGCCAGACGGTGTGCTGCAGAGCCGGAACGGTCCCGTCCCGGTGCCGGTTGACGGGCTGATGATGCGCTCGATCGCCCAGGCCACAGGCGGCAGCTACCACGAGGCCGCTTCGGCGGAGGAGATCCGCCAGGTCTACGAGGACATCGGCAGCTCCGTTTCCTATCGGACCGAGCGGCAGGACGTCTCGTCGTGGTTCATCGGCGCGGCGCTCCTGGCGGCTTTGGCAGCCGCCGTCGCGGCGGTCCTCTGGTTCCCCCGCCTGCCTTGACGTATCGCCCGCGGGCGGCGGGATCTCCACAGGGTGTGGGGCCGTGAAGAGACGGGAGCTCGTTCTGTGGATATGTCCCCGGTGTACACCAGACCGCGCCATGCTTGCGCAATCAGAAGGAGCGCATGATGGGCTACAGCACCGACCTCATTGGGCACATCGAGATTTCCCCTCCGCTCAACCTTCAAGAGCAGGATTACCTAGGCGTGTTCGCGGCGAGTCGGCGTTACCGCAGGCGTGGCGGGCCCTACGCCGTTCCCGACAGCCTGCATGTCGATGACGATCGTCCGCCCGCCGACCTGGTCGCCCACGGCACGCCGGCCCTGGGCCAGCCGGGATTCTGGTGCCAGTGGGTGTCCAGTTGCGGCGGGCGCTGCATCACACACAGCGGGGGTGATCAGTTCCACGCGCCCACAGAGTGGCTGCGCTACGTCATCGATCACTTTCTGCGACCTGACGCGCAGGCAGCCGCCGCCGAGCGCGACGAGTTCGGCGCATTCACGTTCGACCACGTCTGCAATGGCATCGTGGCTGCTTGCCGTCGCGACACCGCGAAGCTGTTCCTGATCCGGGTCAGCGACAACACCGTGACCGAACAAACTCTCGTCGATGGCACTCCCGGCCGCGCGGCATGGGGACCGTTCGGCCACGAGGCCGAGCTCGACCGGCGGCGGGCGGCGCAGCCGGCGCCGAAGCGCCGCCGCCCGGCCTATCCGTCGAGCGTGGTGCCTCTCCGGCCGGCGACCTGGGAGGCCACTGAATAACGTCGTTCGATCAGCGAGCGGCTCATCCGCGCCCGATCCGGCAAGGCGGAGGAGGGAGTCGCACTGGGTTTGTGCGGCGACTGACGACAACGCAGCCGGTCGGGATG
>Ga0184623_10000018_pt1 | contig 59127 bp, 55 predicted proteins | sample PLM1_100_b1_FD_133138 | JGI IMG/M metagenome (GOLD analysis project Ga0184623, IMG submission 133138) | Groundwater sediment microbial communities from an aquifer in East River, Colorado, USA - PLM1_100_b1 | ecosystem: Environmental > Terrestrial > Soil > Riparian zone | place: USA: East River... | reverse complement strand
GACGATGGCTAAGACCTTTGGATACAATCCAAAAAGCAATTCCAAACAAAATTCCACCTATGGGTTTACTTGCACTAAAAACTAGAGTATAAGTGATTCCGAAAAGTATAGGGTCTGTTAGTCTTATTGGAGTGAATAAATATATCAGTATTGTTTGGAACTGAGTCAAGAAGTATGCTAGTGGTATACTCACAAGTATCCAATACTTTGCCTTTCCAATTTTATTTGAGTAGTGTTTTAACAACAGAATAGTTGCAAACCAAGTTGATATGAACACTAGTAACGAAATTATAAAATAAGCTGAATTGACTATACTGGATATGAAAGAAAGTGAATCAATGGAAGCCACACTACTTTTGGTAATGCCAACCAATGTTGCTGCTCCATGTGTTAGCCCATAGGATATGTCAATGATTGACACAATACTATACATACAAAGAAATAGCATAGCTATTGCATATGTAATCAAAATCCCATTCCTTGTTGTGGAGTACCATGAAATGAATTTCTTAGCTAATATCCATAGAAAAACTATTGACATGGAATAATTAATCCATGTTACTATTTTTAGTATTATTGAACTGTAGCTTGACGTTAAAATCATCTGAATGATAGTAATTAAGAGAATTGCAATCAAAATATACTGAAGAATCCCCACCGACTTATGAACAATAACCATGGTACGTGTTCTGAAACGCTCTCTAACTATTGTCACTTTAACAATTACGTACTGTCCAATTGCATAGATTAGAGTTATAATCGTGAATAACAGAATATCTGCTGTAGAACCGTGAAGTCCTCCAGTATATACAGAGGTCTTTACTATTGAAGTATCTATTAAAATTGAAACTACGACTACACATACAGTAGCAAAAAATATTTTGGTTTGAAGGTCTGTACGTATTGCTATCTGATGCGTCAATTTTTGCGTCACCCAGCCAAGTAGCTAAATGTAAATATAAAGTGTGGTATTTTATAAGATTAAAAAGTTAAATTCTTGTATTGATGGATAAGATGATAGTTATGAAAGAGGTAATTAGACCCTTTCCAGTTTTACTCTTAGCAATATCCACAGCTTTTGTCACATCTCAAATTGTCTTGTCAGCGTACGCACAGGACAATAATTCTGCCGTTTATTCAAAGGAATCAACTCCATTCGGGGTTCCCTACAAAGATTGGGTTGCAAGATGGTGGCAATGGAACGTTGGTATACCATCTTCACAACATCCAAGAGACCATTACACAGCAGAGAAGTGTACCGTTAACCAAAACGGTTCTGTTTGGTTTATACCCGATATCCTTACTGGAAAAGAGGAACGTACATGTACTATACCAGAAGGAAAGGCAATTCTGGTCCCTTTGCTAACAGGTGAGTGTGATAGCTCGGAATCTCCGTCACAAAGTGATGCTGACCTCCGACAATGTTCAACGGCAGGTGACGAGTATGGTGCAATCAGTGCTACGTTGGACGGTCAAAAAATTGAAAACTTGGATAGCTATCGTACAGCAACGGACTTTTTTAACATAACCATTGTAAAAGATAACATTTTTGATAGTCCTGCAGGTACATATAGAGGAGTTGCTGATGGCTTCTTTGTATTCCTGAAATCATTGTCCGTGGGCAATCACGAATTACAGGTTAAGACAAGTGTAACTAATCCCACGACTCCTTCTTACAATTACGCTTCAGAAGGAATATACCACCTTAAAATTAGCCCAAAATCACAGATTGAAAATAACATCAATCAAACCAATCAAGCTCCATCAAGTTGAATTTGGAAGTAATTTTATAAAATCAAAGAATGTCCTTAGTCTCCTAACATAGTAATCTCTTGTAATTTGAGCTCTAATAGCATATACAAATAAGGAATATGCATCAGTAAGAGATCCTTCCTGATTTCGATCGTTTTGCTTCTCCATTTTATTCACATTTACTACATGTGAACCCAATTAGAGAACTACTAGAAGCTTGGGCTGGTCGTTTGTGAATCAAATTTGACACAATTTTTGGATTAGTTCAAGTCATACGCTGTGTTGAAAAAATTAACCTCGAGTACGCTCTATCAGAATATTGATTCAGACCTGTGTCTTAAGCGCTATCTTTTAGAAGTGTCAGTATTATATTATGAAATTAATTCTACTAATGCCCATACCTAATTTGAGATGATATAGAACATGGGCGTTAATCTAACTGTACTACTGTTACAATTATGCTTGGAATTGTAGGTTCGCCGTCTGGTTCTATTGCTTCCAGTCCTAAACCTTCGTCAATTGTTTCCGATGACATCATAATATTTAATGTGTCCCCCCTATTAAGAGGCAATACAGTGTTCATCGGGATAACAGTTTTTTCCTGCGGATCCATTACTACCGATCTTATGTTGGAATTCGGAACATCTATGTTGTTAACTCTTACCCAGAAATCGAGCCACCGAGGTATAGTACCCCTAACCTTACCAATTTGAGGACCTGCAATAAGAAGATACATCCCTGACTGTTTAATTACAATATCTCCTTTGTCAAAATCTATGGTATGCACTCCTCCTGCCGTATCCTCTTGGCTGTCTAGCTCAACCTCAGTAGGCTTTAATGTGTTAGGTCTCTGAGTTTTACTGGATGAAAACTGAGCAAAAGCTTTTCTATAGTCACGGGATCCTATATTCTGGCTTCTACTGTCACTGGATGAAATTTAATGCTGCACCTCCTTATTCAAACTCCTCGAGACATCGCCTGAAAGCGCTCCTCTAGACATAAACGCTGAACTTTCATAATACTGTTCAATGTCTCTGAACGAACGTGACGTAACTGTATACGTTTTAAGCATTTCTAACAAATATTGCACCTTGATTTTAGATACGCTCATCTTTGGGAACTCCATTGTCCCATTTGGATTTTCCTGAACAGACAATTCACCAATAAAGTTACAAACTCCTTCTACACGATTCACTACCTCAGGCTCAAGAACGTCGTTAACTGCTATCAAGATGTTTCTAACAGATATCAGAATTCGACCTACCTTTGCTTCATCTGCTCTAACTCTGGATAAACTTGTGGACTGGAACCATAACTTTCCATCATCGTCCGGGAGCTTTACCGCATTATTGTAATTGCTTAAAGATCCTTTGAGCATGTTAATCGTAAAAAAAAGTGTAGTCAAAAGGTTTTTCAAATGCCCTACGGCATAATCTTTGCGCTTGTTTTTAATGGCTTGATCAGACTCTATTATTTGCTCTATTTTTAATTGATTACGATGTGTCAGACGGTGGAAGAACAAAGCCAAGACCAGTCCTATGGTTCCTCCTAACACGATGTCGCCAAGCATCAGGTGAAGCGTACCAGAAATATCACATTCATTATTCCAGATGTACAGACTACAGGCGGGACTTCGTTCTCCTACTCCAAAGGCTATGTGGGTCAAGAAAGTGGCAGAAATAAATACTACAAAAATTATCACTCCAACAGTTATAGAATTTTTTTTACTTTTCAATAAGGCATGTTTAAGCTTATCCACATTTTCTTCCATATCTCATGGTCAAGATAATAGCAAGAACGTGGTAGTAGATTAACATAGCGGCAATTGACATGGCGGTTATTTTTTAGAGTTAGCCTAATCGATTTAGATGTGTTTATTAGGTCAGGATTACCATTTGTTATATCCTAAGCAAGAAGAAAGTCATAGATATAATGAGGAAAGATCCGCTTGATAAAATTGATTCTAACCTCACAGTGACCGCTGCAGCTATAATAATGCGAAAAAGGTCAACAGGCATTCTCATTGTAGTTGAGGGCGCAAGACCAGTTGGCATTGTTACGGAAACCGATCTGGTTAGGCGCGTGATCGCGGATAATGTGGAACCTGCTGAAATAAAGGTGCGTGAGATCATGTCCACACCATTGATAACCATAGATTCTAAGAGCACAGTGCTGGATGCTACTAAGAAAATTCAAAAGAATGGTATCAGGGGACTGCCAGTAATAGATAATGATGGAATAATAGGAATGTTCACCGTTACTGATATAGCGCTAGCAGTTGCAAGCGAGAGTGAAAAAGATGAATCCCTCATTAAGGCAGTTATGAGGTCTTCTTATGCTAACTACTGACTGACATTCAAGCAAGCTACCTTATCAGATTATCAGGAGGATTGTCGCATGATAACGGATTTCTAGGCAGAAACATTAGGGATGAAATTACATTCCATAAACCGTTCCTGAGGTCATTATCCATACTGTCAATCTGAAATTTCCTGGGATCTTTTTTCTTGAATCTATAGGTATCACGTTTGCACCAATTTTATCTCGCCAAAAGTCAGCCAATTCGTTGAAATCATTTCCGCCATGTTACCACTTCTAGTATTCAATATTTTTATCGATTATTAGTGTGAGAAAAGAAAAGTTAAAGCAAAAGCTTCAAATATTATTGGGGTAGTTTTGATGCACTTAAGGATATCTCGTTTAAGCATAATTCGTAAGGCACCTTAACTCCCTCAAACTTATACACTGCACTATGCTATACTATAGTTAAGAATCCAAAGCTGTTTACATATACCTAATTGTCTCTCTTTAAAGAAGTAAATTAATCATACTTAAAGGCGGGCTTGGTTAGATGCCGATAGACATTATGGTATTGCTATTCTTTTTTAATTATTGATATTATTGTTATTTCCTTTATTATTTATAACTGAATCAAGGATAAATCTGTTCGCCAGTATATCTATCTCTAATTATAATTGCTTTTGTAGGACATGTCTGAGCTGCAGCAAGTATTCTTTCAAAATCATCGCCAGTTCCTGACTTCAGCGTTGCTTTTGGATTTATCATTTTGTCCTTGTCAACTACAAATACATTTGGAGCAAGTGTTTCACAGCTTCCAAAAGCCATGCATAGTGTAGGTTCTATAATTATATGAAAACGACCTTTTGATATAGCAGAGATATTTGTTATCGATGATACTATTTTTGATTTAACATCAGTTTCATTTCTATTACCTTTTTTTACATACGTATTATGATATTCATCATCACTACTGGTATGACCAGAATCTGAATAAACAGTACCACTACTATTAACATGAGGAGAAGTAGATGAATACGATTGAGTTTGATCCTTTTTCTTATGTGCTATATTATTAAAAATTGCCTTCTCATCGTATAGTCTTCTTTTATCTCTATCTGAAAGAACTTCAAAAGCAGCATTTATTATTTTTATAGTATTTTCAGAAAATGGCGAACTATTTCTATCAGGATGATATTTCAAAGCTAGACGCCTATATGCGGCTTTAATTTCTCTATACTTAGCATATTGAGATACTCCTAGAATTGCATAATAGTTCATAATATCATTGGTTAGCATGCTAACAGCGAGTATTAAATAGTGTTATATCTTTATTATACTTTGAGTCACAATGAACGTTCACTTTTATATATCATTTTTATAATTTGTTGAATATGATATCATACTGAACTACGATATGACGGTGCTGGTGATTTGTAAATTCTTATAGAAATTTTTGCGTAAGTTTGGAAGAGAAAAATGGTAACAGACCGAAGTTTATGAATTAAAGTTGACAATTGTCTGTAATATTGAAATTATTATAATTTTAGAGTATATCGTCGGCACAAGAAAAAATGTCCAAGGGGATTAGTTCCCGTCATGTAGTAGGGTTCTATTAACTTGTATTTAGCTCTTTATTTTGATAACAATTGAAGATCTAGAACATCAGACAAACTGTAAATCTTGACTCCTTTGGCTATATAGATTAGTTTGGCTTAGTCTGACTTAAAGGATATACCTTTATACTTGTTCTCGTTCTTCCCGATATTGACAAATCGCTATAATAAAAAACAAATTCAAGATATGCATACGAAATTAGAAGGAACAAATACAAATGGTAACTAAATAATTAATAGTAACTAAAAAAGAGAAAGGTCTGAACGTATAAAGCCATATTATTTTACTTTTATCTAACAAATTTATTAAACAGATGAATGCGGCTTGGAATATTCAAGACCTGGCTATGCACAAGAGCCGAAACCAGTAGCATAGGGAACAGTACGTCTGAAGAGAGCAGTTGACCCTATATCTGATGGTTCGACATTCATAATTTTAGGTCCTCTGGCCCCTTACTGATAAAAAATTTCGGGTTCGGTGGAAACCATGTGGAATTTCACACTAGTCCAACTAAAGAACTACGAAGAGTGCCAAAAATTGTTAAATACAAGATAGATAAATAAATTTTACTTGTGCAAAACCAAGTTCTGCTTGTAATATTCCTGTTTTTTGGACTTGCTTTTCTAGTGTATCTATTTCCGTTTATTTTTGTCGAGGCGGCAAAACTTGAGAGTGGAGTGACAATAAATCAAGCTCCATCTCCACAGACTGAGAAGATATGTGACGATGGAAAGGACAATGATAATGATGGAAAGATCGATGCGGGTGACCAAGACTGTGCTGCACCAGCTACACAATGCGGACTGCAAATATTAAGCGGTGTTCCGATAAATTACGGACAACTTAATCCTGCTCAGGAAAGCAATGATAAGAGAGTCTTGATAAAAAATCTAGGGGTTAGACCTGCAGAGGTGTGGGTTCAAGGCGGTAACTGGATTAGCGATGCCGCTGGTAACCCTATTATTCCTACTATTCCTGGACAGGAGGTCACTCGTGTCGCTATCGCCCCATATATTAACGCATATATTCCATGGGGTAATAAAGAGGTGTTAAAAACTAGTGATTTTCCATTAGGTGAGATATCTCCTCAACAAGTTTTAGAAGTTTATTTCCAGGTAAAGGTACCGGTCAGTGGCTTTAGCGGATCGCTTCACCAGGAAGTTACGATCAATTTAATCTGTCAAGATACCCAACCTTAGTGAATGAGAAAGAAACACTAGATAAAGGAATCTGCATCCTAAAAAAGATCTGCCAAAAAAGTAAGAAATCCAAGGTACCCATAAGTTGCTATTAATGGTAACTATCTACTTGATACAGGTAGACAGGATAAGTTGACTTTTACGGGTATATTAAAAACAAGCAACATGAAATTCTACAAATGACGTATGAGGAAAATTTAAGTTTGTTTCCTTTGTATGTTGTGACCTTAGAACATATACATACTGATAATATTTTTCTAATAAAATTTTAAATCGATCAGTGAATAGAGTAATAATAAGAGCTGGAAACACTTTAGGTTTAGAAAGTAAGGCATAGACTATATGTTTATTTAGTAACAAACTTTGTATTATATCATTTTATAATATCTACAAAAAATGTGTTAGAAAGATGTAAATTTTATATCGGGTTCGGTGGGATTCGGACCTTGCATGTATACGGGTTCTGTTACACATCATATATAATTTTTTCATGAATAGATACAATTTAATTTGTATGCAACTCCTTCCAAAGCAAAATCAATAACTATCCATTAAGAAGTTCTAAAGCTGACAGAGAACAGCTATGCAACTTTTGTATTTTGATTTTTGTCGTAATCTGCAATGTTTTTATTTAATGAGTCATGATGTAAGGCATTTATCTTTTCTTCTGAATGTGCATCTGTTATCTTTTTTTTTATAAGATCCAATTGCATTGAAATATTCTTGTCAGATATCTTAAGTGAATCAATCTCATTGTTGTAAATTTGCGAGTAAAGTGCGGAGGTTTTATTTTTGAGGCTTACATATTGCTGATCGCTTATTTTTTTATTTGCATGGTCATTGGCTATGAGCTCATACAAGTCGTCTAAATCTTTAGTATGTTGAAGTTTTATCTTACCATCATTGTATAAAGATTTGAGCTTTTTACCATCATTGTATAAGGCTTTGATCTTTTGATGATATCTAAACACAGTTCTTGCTTGTTTTCTTGCTTTGATCCAACCTATAATATTTGGTTTAAACCATCGGTTCCTGTTCTTACGTTTTTGATATCTAACTGCTTCGTTGAAGAGCCATTCAAATTCCTCTCCTACTTCACTTCTTGCTAGATCAACAATTCTCTCTTTATATACATAAAGTCGAACCCTCTTCCACATATCAATCACAGTCTCTCCATCCCACTTTAGAAACTTGGTCTTTAAACTTAGAAGGAGAAAAATTCTGGGGTAGTTGTGTAGAACAAATCCTAGTCTATTGTATGCAGAAACCAGTTCCCAGAGATTTTTTATTTCTTTGTCAGACAAGACTACTTTTTTTACCAGTATATTTGGATCTTCTTCATCTTCATCTCTTAGTTCTGTAAGTATTTTATTTTCTCTGAGAACACGTCTCGCATTTCTGGTATCTTCGGTAAAAAAAGCATTTACCATTGAAATAAAACTTTCTATTATTGCATGTTGTCTTGCATTAATAAACGCAACTAGAGACATGATAACGGCAATTAAGCTAATAATTAATGTAATAAGATCATATTGAGATAGCTCTGCAGTCATAGTAAACTGTTGAAAAAACAGTCTCTTAAGTATTTTCCATGCGGATTATCATAGTAAAGACTTATTTCTGTCAAAATTAGAGTATTTCAATTGTTTAGGCATACTACGTAATAATTGAATAAATTACAAATTATTATCATTTGTTGAATCTGGCTTTTTTCGTTCATAGGCTTTGTGACCGCCGAATGCTTTTCGTAATTGAGCCTGGATTGCCATACTTCTGACGGTGCCTTTCTTCTGTTGTTCCTTTGATAGCATATCAAGTTGGCTAAGTATATCCTCAACCATATTATTTTTAGTTGTCTCACATATGCTATTAGATTCATAAAGTTCCTCTGAAATTTTTCTTAAATAATATATTGTGGTGATCATGGGCATACCAATTCCGTGTTTTTTAGCTTCCCTAATTGCCAATTTAGCCGCATTCTGAGTAACATCGATCTTACAGCCACTATTTTCTATTTGCTCATTCGTTAATTTGAGATATAATGCTCCAAGTTTTGTTTCAGCAAGACCGCTATTTACAGCCTGCATTATTTTCTTATGATCTCCAACTTTATTTGATAGTGATTCAATTTCTCCTAGAACACCCATTATTCCATATTGTGTGGTGTTATGGGCTATGACTTTTGCAAAGTGTCCAGATCCAGTTTCGCCTACATAATTTATTCTATGTTTATCACAGAGACAAGTTAGTAATGAATGAATTTTATTAAAATCATTGCGAGAGCCTCCTACGAATGCTGCAAGATTTGCTTTTTCAGCCTCAATCGGTCCGCCACTAAAACCAACATCCATATAATGGATGCCGTATTTACCCAGCTTTTGTCCAATGTCCATAGATTTTAAATAATCTGCATTTCCCCCGTCTATGATAATTGTAGGTTCCTTGTTCTCATTATTAGTTCGATGCATTCTAATTCCAGCTCGAAGTCCTTTGTTTTTTTCAAAAATAATTTCGGATACATTTTCTGGAGGATAGACCATTATAAAAATACAATCAGAAGATTTTCCGACATCTTTAATAGAATTTTGTTTTCTTGCTCCGATGTCAATTAATGGTTTAAAGGCAGATTGATTCTTATCATAAATGTTAACTTTGTATCCTGCATTAATGAGATTTTTGGTCATTGGAGTCCCCATTTTACCCAAGCCTATAAAACCAATATTCATGATCCTAATGTTGAAAGGAAAGAGGTTATTGTTATCAATTATGCTTTATGGATGTAGAATACAAATAGATTAAGAAATAATGCATTTCAAGAATCCTCTGAAAGATAATGAATTAAGAATATTCCAATAGTTCAGAGAAGCTAGTGGAACTGTTGTAGTAATTACTCTACATAGGAAAAGCTTGTCTGGACTAGTTTCACGTTAGCTGTTTTGATTCTACTTTCAGAGATACGAATAGCAAATATTAAATGGATCTCAACTATCAATTATCGCTCCATTCATATAATATAAGGATGAAGTTGACAATAATACTTGTAATAAGTTGTCTAGTTAAATGTCCATATGGAGACCATCCCTAGCACTATAAATCCTAAATCGAAATTTAAAAAATAGACGTTACTGTGTGGAGAACATTATCATTATCAGACCATGTTATAGTTTGTCCTGCTGAAATACTAAGAGTAGATGCAGAAAAAGCATTTTTAGTATAGCATGATTTGAATCGCCATTAAGGGATTGTTACCATACATGCTGGTTGAGATACCTGACGCAGTATATCATTCTTTATTCATTACTAGTAGGAGTAAACTTTCATATCAAAATCCAATTAGAGAACTACCATAATTGCTGGGACAGATATTACTACCACTCTAATAATGTAAACCCAGACTAGGGTAATTCATTCATTGAACTCTATTATCAGATGAGTCCTACTTAATAATCCATGTTTGAAGCAAATCGGTGGGATTCGGACACTGCATATATTCGGGTCCTGTTACACCGTATATAGGATTTTCTCGTTAATGTCCAAATTGTTCAAATAAGTTCGGAAGGTAGACGTTGTCCAGTCTTCGTAAGATTATGACTTAGAGAAGACTGTTTTGAATTGAAAGAGGGTGACTTACTGCAGCTTCTTTTTGTAGGTAAATTATATCTATTGTGTCCTCTCCAAAAGTTCGAGAACTGCCAACATATAGCTTACTAGTAATAGGATTCAATGCCATGGCATTACAATACTCGCTAATTTCAAATGTATTCATAATTTTGTTGGTATTAATATCAATTTCATCAAGTTTTTTCTTTTCTGTATTAGTCAAGTATAGCAGACCTGTTTTAGGATTAAAAGTGATCGAATCCTTTGGATTTCCATCTCCTCGAAGAATATCGTCTTCCTTCAATACTGACTTGGATCCGAGGCGGGGTAAATAGCGTTCAGTCTTAGATAGTATATTGCAATTGAACTTATGTATATAGTAGTTAGATAGCTGCACGTTTGTATGAATTTTCAGTAAAAAATCAGCCCATCCTCCTGGACCCCCACTGCCTGAATAGTATCTTTTTTGTAGGACATATAATAGGTCGTTTGACGGATCAAAATAGATATTATTTGATTCAAGTTCAGAATGATCTATTCTAGGTAAATGAATTCTAGATATGCATAAATTGTTTTTAGAACCATCGAATACGAAAATCGATGAATGTTTTTCAAATCCTACGTATATTCTATTGTTATTAGGATCTACTGCAATACCACTTGGTCCCCAATGACTATCAATCCTGTAATTTATTGTGTAGGAAGAACAGTCTATAACATCTACATGGTTATAGGCTTTTTTTTGTTTATTTTTTGATTTATTTATGGCATATAGCATGTTATTTTTATCATTAATGCATAACTCGCCATAGCTATATTCCTCCAATACAGTCTTTATTAGCTTATTTGATGATGTATCAATTACAGAGATCCCATTCTCTAAAGCAACAAATAACCTTTCAGTTACTGAGTTTATAGCAATGTATCTTGGTTTTGGTATATGGATTTCATCAACGATATGATCGCTAGTTCCATTCAGAACCATAATACGATCTCTTAAAGCTATATACAGACTATTGTTACTTAAGTTAAAGATCATCTGTTCTGGAGGGCTAGCTAAACTATATGACTTCCTATTGACAGCATCATAAACAACTGGTCGCTCCCATAGATAACCTCGTAGATATACCCTTATCATTCCCCATAGAATTATACCGCAACTAATTGCTAGAAACACTGCAAATCCAAAAAAAACCCATATTGGATCATTATCTCTCAGAAGCGAGATAAGAAAATTATATAGAGCTAAGAACAAAAAAAGAGCACAGATAAGGAGTAGTATTGAACCTCCGACTAGACTCTTAGTTCGCTCGTATTCCTTAGGAAAAGATCGTGAAGCCCTTACTGCTTCAGTCACATATTATATACGACTATGTTATATTTAAGGTTGAATTGATCTCCTTACTTGAAATGACCGCTAGAAATTCGTTATTTGTTTTCGACCAGAGTTCTAAAGCAGTTCTACAAAAGGGTTCATATATAATTAGAAATCCTAAAAGATGTTAGTCCGAGTGCGGTGGGAACCATGTGGAATTTCACACTAGTTCAATTTAAGAACTAATAGGAACGTGACAAAAATTGTTAAATATAAGATTGATAAATAAACTTTACTTGTGAAAAAGCAAGTTGAAATTATAATATTACTGTTTTTTGGACTTGCCTTTCTAGTGTGCCTATTTCCCTTTGTTTTTGTAGAGGCGGCAAAACTTCAGAGCGGAGTGACAATAAATGCGCCGTCAACAACAGAGACCGAGAAGATATGTGATGATACGATAGACAATGATAACGATGGAAAAATAGATGCAAATGACGAAGACTGTGCTGCACCAACAGGTCCAACGGCAGGGACATGTGGACTGCGAATAATGTCGGGAGTTCCAATAAATTACGGACAACTTAATCCCGGCCAGGATAGCGCCGAGCAGAAAGTTAGAATATATAATGAAGGGCAGACACCTGCAAAAATTATGATTAAGGGAGGTGATTGGATTAGTGATGCGGCTGGTAACCCTACTATTTCTGGACCAGAGGTCACTCATGTTACTCTTGACTTCTTTACTGGTTATGATACCAAATTGCCATTACATAATAATGAAATGGAATTAGTTCAGTTCTTAGGTCAGTTAATTCCTGATGGAACAGATAAATTTGTTTCTTTCCAGGTTAGGGCATGGGAAAATGTTCCTAGCGGATCGTTTCACCAAGAGGTTACGATCGATTTACTCTGTTAGATGACTCAATTTATGAGATTGGTAATTAGGAATTAAAGGATATACTATATGTTTAATTAGTAACAAACTCTGGATTGATTATCTTATAATATTTACATGATTATTCATAAAACATTATAAATTCTATATCGGGTTCGGTGGGATTCGGACACTGCATGTAGTAGGGTCCTGTTACATCGTATTTATTATTTTCAGTCCGTAGAGCTTAAGCAAAAGGTTTCTTCTAATTTTGTAATTTACTATGTCATTTCCTTTTCATAACTTCTTATTGCTGTTTCGCTATACTCTATCAACCTAGGTTTAAGATCTTCAAATTCCTCTTTCTTCCTTATCTTATCCAAAGCCCTCATGAGGTCATGTCTCCAACTTCTGATTGACTCAAGTTCATCCTGTGAGGCATTTTTCTTCATTATAATATCTCAATGCTTCCTTGAATATTCTTTTCGTCTCTTCGATATCAGTCTCCCCATGCTTGCTGGTAAGTGTAAGCATGCATCCATATACTCAAATACCATAATTAAGACCTTGTAATAATTGCTGTTGAGAAGTAATAAGAATAGCTGAGCAATAAAGGAGCTATTGAAATATCGGGAGTAAAAGGTTCATTAATTTTAGTAACAAATTCATATTCTGGATATCACATCGGGTTCGATGGTATTCAGTGTGTTAACACTCGATTGGAGTTGTTTGAATTTTTCTGTCCGTCTTTTCAATATCTTACCATAATGGCCCTAGTTGTTTCGGTCTCTCCTTTGAAGCTGATAGTAATTCCTTGCTGGAAGCGCACTATTCCTTGCTACCATCTTTTTTCGCTAACTTATTTTTATTCCATGAGTCTTTCATTTGTTTAAACTCGTCTGGAGAAGAAAGTTGTTGACCCTGTCTTTGACCTAATTCAGCAGTCAGGTCATGAGGCACCATGAAAGATGCTCTCATTTTTTCAGCCACTGATTCCTGTAGTGAAGCTTGTTGCGAATCAGGTGGATTTTTCAATCCCCACCAAGGAAACTTCTCGAAGACTCGAATCCATTTCCAAGTAAAAACCAGATCCAATTTCTTTCCATAATCAGGTAAAAATGTTCGCCATGCACCTCTACCTGCAGTTCCTGCAAGTATACTTTTAGTAGAAGTGACAAATGCAAGGTCATTTACGGAGGTATTAGGAAGACCGTTACCAAATTTTTCCCAGCTCCCTAGATTCATTGAAAAGTAAACCCCACGATCTGTTCCCACAAATAAGACAGGTATAATATCAGCACCTCCCTTAGGGATAAACAGAACCTGCGGTTTCCAATCAACAAGTAAAGAATTTATGCTTAAACTGGGTGGAAAGTCTCCGGATATATCTATCCAGACTGGAAGAATATTAATCTGAGGTGGACGTCGATAAGGCGTTATTTGAAAGAGCCAAATATTCTTGAGTCCTGCACCACTTGTAATTACAAAGCCTTGGTTGCTGTTTTCGGGGTCTATGCTAATCCCCAATATCTTTCCAGCAGCCACTCCATAAAGTCCATTATCATATCGTTCCCATTTATCCCCATTGTTGAATGTGACCCACAAATACTTATCTGAAGTTGCAGCGTATATTGTCTCTCGGGAAGACGCAGCAATAGCTAGCGCAGTAATGTGCCGACCTTCGTTCGGCTTGCCTGCTATTGGTGAAAGAATCTCACTTATAGCGACCCATGTCGGAGGTGAGTTGGGATCAGTGCTCCAAGCGTTAGTGATTTCATACACCTTTTTCGTTCCCAGAAGCAAACGGGAAGGGTCAGAGGGATCCATTACAAACGATTTTTGGGTCGCTTTGGCAAAACTGTAATCTGACGATGCCCATGTTTCACTTGGCTGGATTGTGGTCCATGTCTTTCCTCCATCGAGTGAACGCCTTACAAAATCGGAGGAATCTAGCGGGTTGTATGCGTAGAGATGATCTGAATTCGTAGGATCAACAAGAATTTTGCCGTGCTCCCCTGTTGAACCTCCCATAAAATTCCAGGTGGGACTGCCGCTAGATTTCACTGCCCAATAGAGATCCTGGCCTACTCCGTATTTTGTAGCTGCATCTTGTGGATCAGGTGTTAAGGTATAAAATTGAGTAGCTTCGAGATTTCCGATTAGGGAACTCCAATTTTTTGATTTGCTATAGCGATAAATACCCTGATCAGCCGTTATTATGGCATCGCCATTGCGATCGAACGCAATATCGACCCAATCACGACCAAAATTTTTGTTAGCTTGCCCGGGAGATTTTATTACATCAGCTCGTGGCGCCCAGGCTTGACCGCTATTAAAAGTCTCATAAAGGCTGTATGCATCATTTACAAATATATGATGATCATCATTTGGATCAACTCCCAAGAGGACATGCCATGCACGATCTTCTATACTCGATGGTGAGCTTGCCAGTCCAGTCCAATTGCCACCTGTATTGCCACCACCATCAGTTGTCCTGAAGCGCTTTACAACTATCTTGTCAGTATTATCTAAACATAATACAACCACAAAGATTACTCCCGATTTGGATCCCGATTCTAGTCTAACCCAAGCTCCACCTCCTGCTAACTCAGAACCATTAGGCAGGCCTCCCATGAGCTTCCAGGTGGCACCTGCGTTGGTGCTCATGTAAATTCCATTGTTCGATTCAGAGAATCCAGTGTTTCTGACTACGGCTGCATAAAGAGTATTCGCGTCATATTTGGTTATAATTAAATCTGATACGGATCCACTCGGTAATCCTTCTGGAACCAACGGTCCTAATGCAGGGATACGGATCCAATTATACCCCCCATCCGTTGATACGTAAATTCCTGGTCCAAAAGATCCTCCGCTCATAACCGCTACGTAAAATAATTGGGTATTTGTTGGATGGAGTGCAATAGAACCAATCGAAGAACCTTCGAATATGTTATTTCCTCGCAGTTCCCAAGTATTTCCACCATCTTCAGAGCAAAGAAGCCCGGCTCCCGGTCCTTTTGCAAGAGCAACTACGAGCTCGTGGTTGTTCGGATGAACCATAAGTGGATGGTTTCCACCAATACTGAGACTTGGCATATTGTCTGTCAAAGGATGCCAACTTGGAGAGGTTGCCGTCGAGTTTGTGGTCTTCCACACTCCACCTGCAGAACCACATGAATAAAGAATATCGACATTCGTAGGATCAGGGGCAGCAGCACCAATTCGTCCGGTTACATACCAGATGCTATCATCTGAAGTGGTAATAGGTCTAGGCCCTATCTGCTTCCAGTTTAATGGATAAGACATTACTCTATATTTACAGACCTATGTTTAAAAATAGTGCTCTTGAAATTCGCAATACAGGATTAATTTATTATTGGTGGAACAATACAGAAATTAACTTCAAATTTAGAAAATCGTTCAGAAACGAACCAATAATGCATGATTCTATATCATTCTGTCTCATCGGATTTTAGAGAAATCATGATACATTTAGATTATTACATCTAAAATAGCTTTAATACGGGTTGCTAGTAACCCAAAGATACGTTCATCGTGTTGAACTCATTGTTGTGTATATTGCATATCCTGTAACAATAATTAGTAATACTAGTGAAGGTATAACCACGACTTTCGCTATCTCTTCATATTGTGTAAGTTCCGTCCCGAGGGCAATAATCCCTATCGACAATATTACCAAAAGTATACTGACCGTAACGGGTTTTAAGACTTGCATGCTTGACTGAGGATACGAAGAGCTTGTTTAAAAAGATCATTTCGAATAAATTTTTGATTCCAATTTTCGGAGAATGATCGTCAGGTTTTGGCTCCACTTCAAGGACTGGACAAATCAGAAAGATTAGGTATCATTCTTCCTTTTGAAAAGATAATTGTATCTGTGCTTGGCATTTCTTCCATGCCATCGGATAAAGGAATGATTAGCAGTTACAGTTACTTCAGAAAGGAATTGCAGTTTGTCCTGTGGAGGAGAATCAGTTATGACAGCTGCCAAAACTATAATCGATAGCATTAAAGAAAAAGAGAGAATGCTAGCATACCGAAACGAAAGTCTCCTCAAAGATCACGTTAAGGAGGTATTTAATAAGGTAAAGAAAGAAGAAAAATTTCCAAGCAAACTAAAAAATGTAAATCTTGACACTCTTCGAGATCAATTGATTAATTTGAATCATTCTTACCGTAAGAAAAATAACTCTGAATTTGAGTAGCTGCCGCCGACACCTTAATTGTTGTAGTTATGACATTATTTACTTAGGTAATGACTTAACAACTAATACAAGTGCGGTAGGATTCGGACACTGCATGTATTAGGGTTCTGTTACATGCTATTTAGCTTTAACTACTGTGATACATGTTAATTGCTATCCACCTTTTGATTTTTTCCGCTTTTATTCATAGGCTATTCAAAATGGATCTATTTTTCCCAATCTAGATATATAATAAGAATAATTAGCTGCAATAAGTTTGGCTAATCACAATTCTATCGAAATAATTGATGCGTTCATCAGTCATGCCAGCGAAGACATAGAGGAGGTCGCGAAACCATTGGCGTTAGAACTTACCAAATTGGGTTTAAATGTATGGTTTGCGGAGTTTTCGTTACATCTGGGTGATAGTCTGAGTGCAAGCATTGATTATGGCTTATCTAAATGTGATTACGGGATTGTAATTCTCAGCAAGAAATTCTTTGAAAAAGGTTGGACAATGCAAGAGTTAAGTGCCTTATTAACCAAACAAGTGAATTCAAACAGGAGGATTGTTTTTCCTATTTGGCATAACATATCAAAAGAGGAAATTCCAATCCATTCAGCGATACTTGCAGACTCGGTTGCTGCAAGGACAAATGAAGGAATAAGTAATATTGCAAGAAAATTGTATAACGAAATTCGCGGAATTGGAGTTGCGGATCTTAGTTCGGACACAGAGTTGAAGGATGATCTATCCACGCTCTTCAAATCTATTGAGGAAAGAGAATCTCTAATAAAGGAAACAGAAGATCAAATATTAATTATAGTTTTGACTAAACTTTATCTTATCACTAAGGGTTACCGCATTGTGTTTGTTTATTTTCATCCATTCTCTCAATTATTATGTTCAAATCACTTAGAAATTGAAAGATTAAAGAAATTTATCGAGATTTTGATGAGCCAAAATTTAATTACATCAAAAGCTCTGAGCACAATTTCTATTACTCATCAAGGAATTAAGAAAATTGAAAACTTGCTGGAGCGTTCTTCTAAAAACGATTCGAATAATTTCGGTTTTGATATCACGACCTCCATTAATGAAGAGCAGAAGAAAGCCGTATTTGAGATTCAAAAATTAAGACATGTAGTTCTTAAGAGGGTTTATGACATGTCTAATGAAAAAATAAAAATTGTGAATTTATTTGAAATAGGCGAACCTTTGGGAATTGAAAAAGAAAAACTTAAAATGATATATTACTACCTAGAAGATGAAGCATTTATCGGTTTTTATGCATTGGGCGGATGCTTTTTTATTACTGATAAAGGTAAAGAGTTCATTGAGAAAAATAAATCAAATAGAATTTTTTAGGACTTCTAACAATCGGCATGAATACGATGAAGATAGCAATTCCTAAAGTGTTATTAAGCCCTAAATATTGAATCAGTTTTCCAAAAGGGGTAATCGTAGGTCCGAGTGCGGTGGGATTCGAACCTTGCATGTATTCGGGTTCTGTTACATACTATTTAGCTTTTTGCCTTTCTGTCAAAATAAAAAAATTGTAATGAAGTAACCGTGAAAGCTGCAGATTGGCACAATACTCTGGTCTCAATAATGTTTAACTTATTCTAAGGTATTAGTTATGCAAAATATGGATAGTCAGGATAATGACACATACCTTGGAGTCGTAGCAATTCTCGACATGCTTGGAACCAAAGGAGTTTGGAAGGATGACGCAAAGGGATTTTTAGATAAGGTTACTGCATTATACAAGAGATTCACAGGACTCGTAGAGCTAATGAGGACCGAGTTCAATAGTAAATCAAAATATTATGATCTTAGTGCGGAAAACTTCGGTGTAGACTTTCTAACCTTTTCTGACACTATCATTGTATCGTTTTCATCTAAATTGATCCAGATGTCCGATGAGGACGTTCGTAAGAGACTTCAAGCTCATCTTCTTTTTTCTGGAGTCTTATTGATTGGTCTTATGCACGCTGCCATTCAAAGCAAGATTTATTTTCGTGGCTCGTTGAGTCTGGGAAAAATTTACAAAAAGAAAGACATACTTATAGGGCCGGCAATAGACGAGGCTGCTTGCGATTACGATCAATCGAATTGGATAGGTATTTCATTAACTCCACACGCAGCATCCCTAATCAATTCGCTGACTGAATCAAGCTTGTCTGGGATTCTAAATGATTTCTTCATTCCATTTGATCTGTCAAAGAAAACCGGTTATGAGAAATCGTGTTACGTATTGAATTGGGGCCAATTCTATTTTGAAAAAGTCGTCCCCAAGGCGATAGATATTATCAAAGAAAACCTGAATTTCCATTTTGATAAATACAATAATGCATCTGTGTATTTGAAATACAAAAATACTGTTGAATATTATACGAAAGCTGTAAAAAATGGCAGATTTAAGATGGTCGACTATTTGAACTCGAAATTTCCATCTTAATCGCGAATCAATAATAATCGGAAATAGAGATCTGGAAGATAGTAACGTGAACCTTCTGACCAAGAATTTAGCCTTCAAAGAGCCATTATAATTGCGATCATTACTCGACGACGATAGACGCAGAAAAATAGTTCAAAGATTCCGGTAACAATGCGACAATACTTCCGTCCTTTTCCACGTAGCAATCCAAATGATAATATTTGTTGTGGTGTTTCACAATAGGTTGAACGACTCCTTTACCGCAATAAACGCAAATAACCATTAAAAATCACCTCCATCGTTACTTATCTCTATATTTTTTGACCTCTTCTCTGCAAACTAAGGCTTTATCAAATGTGATTAGCGATTTAATTTTAATTAGTGGCTAACTGACCTGGAAAGGTTATATTAGTAGTAACACAGGTTTTACCAATATAAAAACATCTGTTACGTTTATGTTTTAAAGCTACCCTCAATTAAATGAAAGTAATATAGTGGTTATACTTCGTTAATCACTTATGGAATGAATCTGAAAGAGAGAGCTTTTGATTATTTAGCACCATCTCTTTTTAACTGATTCTAATACTCTTACTCCCGAATTGGCAACTAACCGATTAGTTGGGAAACAATTTCGCTAGTTGCTTTTTTGTCTTTTCTAATTCACTAATTCTCTTCATAGATTCTAGACATAAAATTTTGTTGGAAAGAATATTTCGAGTAGTTTTGTATTTCAATGCATTATTAATACATGAAAGCTCTTCCGGATGTTTTCCCATCATTCGAAAACACTGCGCTTTATTATTCCAAGCTGCTGATAGCAACTCTGGATCCTTACTGTTCTTTATAACAACATCAAAGGTCTCTATCGCTAAGTTGTATTCATTTATGGATAAAAGATGGTTACCCAATCTAATATTAGCACCTACATTTACCGGCGATATTATTTCACCTTGCTTAATTTCGTCTCCGATCTCTTTAGTTGCTATGTAAGTATGTGCAGAACCTGACACTTGAAGTAATAATTCGAGTTGAGATCCAAATTTAATTTCAAATTTATGATGGTATCCTAATATTTCCTTGTTTGATAGATACGTTGATTCGGCTGTCCTTAGATCAGCCAAAATATTTTCATAAATCTCCTTAAAAAATTGGCTCAACATTATATTATTGAGACTTTGAACATCTTCCCTAGACTTGAATCTCTGTAAAGAGTTATGAAAATTGCAATAAGTCTCATTTTCTCCTAATAAAAAGAAGTATAAAACAGAAGGGAACATTCTTGCGCTTTGGATCATTATTTTCTTAATCTTTTCATCTGCAGGAATTTTGAATCTGTCAATTACAAAATCTAAAAATTTTTCGTTTACAGCGCTATTAATATAAGGAGTTGACATAAAGACAAATTTATCATCTGTGGTTACGAACCTACTAGTCAGGATTTTTAGAGTCTGTAAGTCAGAATTTATTTTAAACTGAGCTTTGGGCTCTTCTCCATCAGTATTTGCTATGATAATTTTTTGTAATTTTAGATCTCCTATGGCAACTTGAATATCATCGACTGTTTCCTGTATTTCAGCAGAAATTTGCTCAGAACATTTTTCTCCAAGATCCAATAGGTTCAAACTCACTTTTTTCGTTATAACAGGATCAATTCTCCTGTAATTTTGTATCTGCTTGTCGAGTTTAGCTATTGCGTCCATAACTGGAGAAGAAACTACACCTCCTAATCCTCTTAGTATCATGTAGCTAGTAATCTCGTCTTTGAGAGACAATAGTTGGATGAGATAAAGATCAGACTGATAAAATATTAAATATTTCTCAGCTAGATCATAACTAGAATTTCTTCTTACGATTTCATCAATCCTTTCTTCCGTTGCTAGCAGATTAGAGCTATGAAGAAGTAGAATTATGTCTTTCGTTCCGTATAAAGGTAATACCTTCCTTGTATCCTCGCTTGCATCATTATACCATCTATCTGCGTTTGATGTAAAACCTGACAATGAAAAGAAAAAACCTTTATTGACATTTTTCTTGTCTATCTCGTATCTCAACTTGCCATGAAAAATTTTTAGATCATCCGGCTCAATTGATTTTTCATGTGCTTTGCATTCACATAGAATTTTTAATTTTTTTGACTTATGATTTGCTTCTATGTCAAGTTCCATTCCTGCGGCCCTTATGTTTGTTTTTAAGTTCGTATATCCAAGATTTTCCAAAATCATGCCTATCAGGATTTCGAATGATTTCCCTTTGGCTTGATCATTTTCTGCTATAACTCTAATTTTCATTTTTCCTAGAGGCCCCTTTTTTTACGCTTTGTTTTTCAATATAAATTAGCTAATTAATCAGGTTAATAATTTCCACTATTAGTCATCAATCTGTTTAAATTTGCAGTTAGCTGTCAGAATGATAAGACCATCGTGTTCATCAATTGGCGGGAACAGATAACTAACCTCACAGTTGGCATACCTGTTATGAGTATCTCAGAGTATCTCAGATAGAGACGCTGTGGATTTTGTGGGATTCGGTGTGTTAACACTCGATTAAAAGAATTCTACCTAGTGTTAGCGGCAAAGAATTTAAGTCTTCCCCATTTACAACTTAATTTCAGGACTAAATGTTATTGAATAATAATATGAAAGACTAATTGCGTTGTGTTCTCCTAAAACATATCGATCAATTAATTTATGATCTCCTTACTAACGGGGTTTCAATTACGCAATAGACATATATCGACATTTTAATTCGGGTTCCCCTATGTCCGCCAGACAGTCTGATTTGTCGGGTATCATTTACCTTTCTACACTCGCAAACTATTCTTTCTCCTTCTAAGGAATCCCCTTCGTTAATGTGTTTGGACACTATGGATCGGTTTTAAAATTTCCGAGTTTTCCTTCTTTCTTTAATGAATTTATGATTTCCATTGTAGTTTGCATATCAATCCCCAATTTATCAGCAATGTCACTTGGATAGAAAACTTCCCCAATCTTTACATTTTCTAATATGTAATTCTTTATGTGATCCGGTGTAACATCCTTGTATTGAAATGTATCTATAAGCTCATTCTGCTTCCTCGCAGTTACTATATGCTCGGACAGAGTGGCCCTTAACTCATTAATCTCAGACTGTAATTCTGAAATCTTATTTTCATACTGCCCAATTATTTTCTGTTCTATTTCAATAAGCTTATTTTCAAAGGGATTATCAAAGAAGGGTTTAGTTGAGTATGACCAAAGCTGTTGATATGGAAAAGTTAAAGTCCAAAAATCTTGAATTGATTGGGAAGAATAATTCTGAAATTTTCCATAAAATTCAGGGGCATATTTAATTTCAACATTTGTTGTCCCTGACATACTACTAGCCTCATCATGAATGGAAAGTATGTTTGAAAGTGGCTTGTTCATATCAATCCTCAATAGATGCTTTATAGTATCCATAAGCCGATATAATAAGGCACACAAGAATCTTTATTGTTTTTGTTTGTGCTTCGAGCGGCAAAACCATCATGGGGGAGAATTCTTTCGCATATTTATCCTTTAATTCGCTTTGAGCAAATTTAAGGTATAAACCTGCGTCGTCATCAACCTCAGGAATTAATGACTTTCCAGCCATATTTTTTGAATGGTAAATTGCAAGAGCAACCTTGTAGATAATCGTATCCGAATCCATTTCTCCACGCTCAGCTAAATCCATAGTGGTAATAGAAATTAGGGCGTTGTCCCTGATCTCGTCCAGTAATTTCAATTCTTGCAATATTTCTTCAGAAATTTCTAAGGCACGTGCGTTAGGATTCTTCATGCTAGTCTTTTTGTTGTCCAATAAATCAACAATTTTCTTTTGTGAATTAGTGATCCATTTTTTCTTATCGCTCATAATTCCTAGACTGGACAAAATATTTGTTGCTATAGTGAGATCATATGTCCAAAAAGTCATAGGACTATTAACAGGCAAAACTATGGGAAATTCATCGATCTGTTGAGTATTTTTTATTAATTCATAGATTTTCGGTGATACTTTGACCTCTACAATATTATCACTCAAGTCTGAAGAAGTTATTTTTAGATCCAATATCGGAAACGCAAATGCATGTGACATGGCTAAGAAGACATTGCTGACGTTCGTAGGAAGCGGGAGCTTTTCCCGCGGAAGTTCTGACACAGAAAACAAAAATATAAACTATTTTTTAACAGTATCGGTAAATTAGGTTTTAAATCAATCCGACAAACCATATCGTATAATTAAATCAATTTTTCTGAATAACTAGATAACTTTCAACAATAAAACCTTAAACATAAGTTTCAAATTCTATGCAATATTAATTGGCAAAGTCAAATAATGATAGAAAATTCGCCAAACCTAATAACTATAAACCGGAGAACCAGAAAATTACATTCGAATTTCTAAAATCTCATCTCTGGAGTGCCGCCGATATCCTCAGAGGATCTTTAGATGCAAGCGAATATCGTCAACCTGTCATGACTTTGTTATTTCTAAAAAGATTGAATGACACTTTTGAAGAAAACGCTGAGAAATTAATAAAACAAGGTAAAAGCCAGAAGGAAGCTTATGAAAATAAGAACAGACATTATTTCTATGTTCCAAAAAATGCTAGATGGTCAGTGTTATCATCTACAGCTGAAAATATTGGAGAAAAGATTGATGATGTTTGTAGAATAATAGAAAGAGAAAACCCAGATTTAGATGGTGTTCTTACAAATACAAAATATAATGATAAACGAAAATATCCTGATGACAAACTTCGTGCCTTAATTTCTCACTTTAATTCACCTAGGCTACGAAATGAGGATCTAGAAAAAGAGGATATCTTTGGCGATGCATATGAATATTTGTTAGCGGAGTTTGCTGATGAAACCAAGAAGAAAGGTGGTGAATTCTTTACTCCTAGAGAAATAGTTAGATTACTTGTAAATTTAGTCGAACCAAAAGAAGGCATGAAGATCTGTGATCCCACATGTGGTTCAGGTGGTATGCTTATTGAATCTAGGAAATTCGTAGAAAGAACAGGCGGAAAACCTAGGAATTTGGTTCTAGAAGGACAGGAAAGTAACTATGGTAACTTGGCTATGTGCAAAATGAATATGGTTCTTCACAATATTGTTGACTTTAACATTGAATATGGTGATGTTCTAACTAATCCCAAATTAGTAGAAGGAGGAAAGCTCAAAAAATACGATAAGGTATTGGCGAATTTTCCTTTTAGCATGAATTGGGATAATAAGATAGCTTCAAAAGATCCATACAATCGCTATAGATTTGGAATCCCTCCAGGACAAGATAAAGCTGATTTTGCATTCATTCAACATATGTTTACTTCTTTAAATGAAAAAGGACAAGCTGCCATTATATGTTCACAGGGTGTTCTATTTAGAGGTAACGAGGAAGTTAGGATTAGAGAGAACATGATCAAAGAGGATGTTATTGAAGGAATTATTGCTTTACCTCCTAAACTATTTTATGGAACTGGAATACCTGGATGCGTCCTAATTCTAAACAGGAATAAACCATCAAAAAGAAAGAATAAGATAATTTTCATCTATGCTGCAAGAGATTATGAAGAAGGAAAAGTTAGAAATACATTAAGAGAAGAGGATATCAAAAAAATTGATTCTGCTTTTACCAAATATGAAGAGATTGATTGGTATAGTCATATTGCAGATTATGAAGAATTAAAGGAAAATGAATTTAATCTAAATGTTCCTAGATATGTTGATATTTCTGAAGCAGATGAGGAAGTTGACATACAAAAAACAATTGATCAACTAAAGAAAATGGTAAAAGAAGGACGTGAAATTGAAATTCAAGTTGATAAGGATCTTAAACAATTAGGGTATAATATTTAGAAAATGCAAATACAAAAACTTAAGAAAACCAAACTTGAATTTCCAGAAGAATGGATTGTATCAACCATCAATGAGCTTCGTGAAAAGCAATTCATATATGAAATACAGGACGGAAATCATGGTGAATTATATCCACGAAAAAAAGATTTTTCTGATCACGGCCGAATATTCCTAACAGCAAATTCTATTACAGATAATGGTCAAGTCAATGTAGAAAAATCATTAAAACTTCCAGAAGAATACTGCAAAAAATTAAGAATTGGATTTGCTAAACCTGGTGATATCCTCTTTACACATAATGCAACAGTCGGACGAGTTGCCATATTGCCAGAAGAATTTGGAGATTGTGTTTTAGGAACTTCAGTTACTTATTATAGACTTAACACAAATAAAATAAGCAGACAATACTTTGCTTTTTCCTTACAATCTCCATTCTTCAAGAATCAGTTAAATCAAATAATGTTTCAGACTACTAGAGCCCAAGTTCCTATAACAGCACAAGCTAGACTTAGTGTAATTATACCTACATTAAGGGAACAGCAAAAAATTGCAACAATCCTTTCAAAAGTAGATGTTCTAATACGAAAAACAGGCCAGATAATAGAACAAACTGAAAGACTTAAGAAAGGTTTGATGCAGAGGTTACTAACTAAAGGAATAGGACATACTAGATTTAAAAAACTAAGATTCTATGGGAATTTTTTGGAAATTCCTGAAGAATGGAAAATAGGTAAGCTGGGAGATTATGCGATTAAGATTGGTAGCGGGATAACACCACGCGGGGGAAGCAAAGTTTACCAGAAAAAGGGAATTCCTTTGATCAGAAGTCAAAACGTGCATTTTGATGGTTTAAAGCTTGATGATGTAGCATATATTACGGAAGAGATTGATGAAGAAATGAAAAATTCCAGAACACAGATCCATGATGTTCTACTTAATATAACAGGTGCATCTGTAGGAAGATGCACGTATGTTCCATCTAGTATTAAGAGAGGTAATGTAAATCAGCACGTTTGCATAATTAGACTAATTAAGGATATTAACACAAAATATCTCTGCTCATATCTTTCATCAAATATTGGACAAAGTATAATTCACAGATCTTATCATGGACTTAGTAGAGAGGGCTTAACATTTTCACAAATTAGAACTTTCCTGATTCTGATACCGCCTTTAGAGGAACAGAATATGATAGGTTCTTTTCTAACAACCATCAATTCACAATCATTGCAGAAGACTGAGTTAAAATTGCTTCTTGAAAAATTGAAGAAAGGTCTAATGCAGCAACTTCTAACTGGAAAAATAAGGGTCAAGGTCTAGGATGACTACATCCTCTTTTCTTATCGAAGGAAGAGAGATTAGTGAAGAGTTTCTTGAATCCGAAAAACCAGCATTAGAACAACTCATTGCAATGGGCTATGAATACAAAAATCAATCAGAGTTAAACAGAGAAAGAAAAGATTACCGTCAAGTTCTCTTATACAATAGACTTGAAAAGGCAATAAGGACACTAAATCCAGAATTAGATGAAGATGGTGTATATGATGCCGTAGACCAGATAAAAGAAGATTATTTTCCTGCAACTTTAGATCCTTTAGATACAAACGAGCAAATTAGAGCTAAACTCGTTGGATTATCAAGATCTGGTGGACTGGAACCAATAACAGTAACACAAAACTTTGGAGAAGGAAATGTAGAGAAAACTGTCAGACTGTTTGACTTTGACAATCCAGAAAATAATGATTTTCTTGTTACCAATCAATTTAAGCTGGACGGACTTAAACAACCCATATATCCTGACATCGTTGTCTTTGTTAATGGTATTCCTCTTGTAATTATAGAATGCAAGTCACCTTCTATCAGAAATCCAATACAGGAAGCAGTAGAAAAAAACTTTGCAAGATATCAAAGTAGAGGTTATGGATATGAGAGACTGATGTTTTACAATCATTTTCTTGTTCCAGCATGTGGAATTCTGGCCAGACATGGAAGTATAGGTGCTGACCTAAATCAGTATGCCAGATGGTCAGAAGCTCATCCTCTTTCTTTAGAAAATATTGAAAAACTGTGCAAGAGAAAACCAAGAGAGCAGGAAATTCTCATTGCAGGGATGCTAAACAAAAAGCATCTTCTAGACTTGCTGAAAAATTACATCATCTACGAAGTTGTAAATAATAGGAAGCTGAAGAAGATTGCAAAACATCAACAGTATAGAGTAGTAACGAAAGCAGTAGATAGATTAAAACTAGATGAAGACATTGCAGATAAGGGCGGTGTTATTTGGCATACCCAAGGTTCTGGAAAATCCCTGTCGATGTTATGGCTTGCAACTCAACTTATGTATAAATTCGGAAATCCTCCTATACTGTTAGTAACTGACAGAAAGCAACTAGACGAACAAATTCACAAAACCTTCAAGGCATGTGGTTTTCCCACACCAGTAAGAGCAAGAGACACGAAGCATCTTGAATCTCTACTGAAGAATCCTAAAGGAAAGACAATAATGACTACTATCCAGAAATTTGGGACTAAAGGCAATCTTATTCATACCGATGAAAAAGTTATAGCACTAGTAGATGAGGGACATAGAACACAATACAAATTCAACGCTGAGGCAATGAGAACAGCAATACCGAACGCCGTTTTCTTTGCTTTTAGTGGAACTCCCATAGACAAGAAAGATAGAAGCACATACAGAGTTTTTGGTAAACTACTTGATAGATACTCTTTTGAAGAATCAAAAGCTGATGGTGCTACCCTTCCAATAATGTATGAAGGAAGATTGCCTGACCTATTTGTTGAAGGAGAGGATGAAACTATTGAGCAAATATTTGATCGTGTCTTTGCTCACCTGACAAAAGAAATGAAAGACCAGTTAAAGAAGCAATATGTTACCAAAGATAGTATTGCCGAAGCACCATCAAGAATTAGAACTATATGCTTCGACCTTATAGATCACTTTACGAAAAATATTCAGCCAAATGGTTACAAAGCAATGATTGTTGCTACATCAAGGGAAGCTGCTGTAGCCTACAAGAGAGAACTTGACAAGCTAAACGCCCCTATCTCTAAAATAATAATGACTTCCAGATTAGGGAAAAAAGGAAAGGATGGAGATAGCTGGGATCGATTCTACCTCTCTGAAGAACAGAGAGAACATGAGGCTACCAAATTCAAAAGTCCAGAAGATCCTACTCAAATTCTTATAGTTGTTGATATGTTACTTGTAGGATATGATGTCCCGATAGTTCAGGTTCTTTATCTTGATAAAGGCTTAAGAGAACATTCATTACTTCAGGCTATTGCTAGGGTTAATAGACCGTATGATGCTGGAAAGCAACACGGTCTCATCGTAGATTACTGTGGGATAACAAAAGAGCTGCAAAAAGCGCTAGCAATATTTGATGAACAGGATATCAAGGATGTTCTAACACCATTTGAAAAAGAAGTAAACGAACTAAAGGTAAGACATGAAGAAGCTATGTCATTCTTTTCTGGCATTGATAAGAAAGACAATGATCAAATAATTGAGAAATTTGAACCTGTAAATGTAAGGGATAATTTTGAATATTCTTTCAAGATGTTTTCTAAAGCGTTGGATGCAGTCATGCCTAGGAAAGAAGCTAATCCATATATTGAAGATTTCAAATTTTTATCGCAGAAAAGGCAGATGATAAGAAACTTTTATGGTGGTGTAGGATTAAGTCTTAGAGAAGATGGAAAGAAAGTCCAGCAGCTTATTGATGATCATATCAGGTCACTAAAGATATCAAAGATTATGGATGTAAGAGAGATTACTGATGATACATTTCTAAGTGATGTTGCTAAATTCAAAAGTGAGAAAGCAAAAACTGCATTGATAAAAAATAAAGCGAGATTGATAATAGCTGAAAAAGCCCACCTGAATCCAGCTTATTATGAAAGGATGAAAGAACGGTTGGAGAAACTGATAAGAGAGGAGAGGGAGGAAAGGAAAGAGGACGCAGACTATTTCAACCGTTACAAAGAGTTTCTACAGGAATTGTGGGAGCAAGAGAAGGAAAGGAAAAAGCTGGGATTATCAAATGCTTTTGAACATGCAATTTATGAAGGTTTTCTAAAGTTAACTAAAGATAAAGAACTTTCTATAAAAATCACAAAGAAAATATCCAATGGAATAAAGGATGAAACACAACTTGTAGGATGGAAAAGTAAGACAAGCTCAGAAAAACAACTTGGTATGACGATTTATGATATTTTGACAGGAACACAAAACAGGAAACTAGAAGAAAAAGTAGGTGAGATAACGCAACAAATAATTAATCTGGCAAAGAATCATTATGAATAAAACTACAATCTCAAAACAGCTTTACCAGTATGGAGATCAACAGCTAGAATATACGCTAGTTAAAAGTAGACGTCGAAAAACATCGGAAGTTATAGTCGATGAAAATGAAATTACACTAAGAATTCCTTTTCATAAGTCATTATCTGATGCAGAGAATCTTATGGGCAGTAAAATAAGGTGGATTATTACGAAACAAAAAGAGTATAGAGAACGAATACCAGAAATCGTAAAACCGACTTTCTTACAAGGCTCCACGCTTCCTTATTTAGGAAAGAATTATGAAATTGAGATAATAAAGAATGAAAATAATGACGATGATAAAATAGAACTACAACATGATAAATTCATAGTAGCTCTAAGTTTCAAAAAAAATAATCTAAATGTCAAGGATAACAGAATTAAGTTCCTTTATGAGGATTGGTTATATCGTCAAACAAAAAAAGTCTTTGAAGAAAAAATAGGACACTTTAGTAAGGTTCTTAACGTAAATCCAAAAAAAGTTCGCATAAAGAATCTAAAGAATAGATGGGGAAGTCTAACTAAGAATAAGATAATAAATTTGAATCTAAACTTAATGAAGGCTCCAGAGCATGTTATAGATTACATCATAATACATGAATTGTGTCATTTCAAAATTAAAGGTCATTCTCATAAATTTTGGGCTTATCTTCACAACTTTGTTCCTAATTATGAGGATCAGATTAACTGGCTTGCTATAAATGCATCGAATATTTTATCATGAAATTATCATTAAATAGATCTATAGAATATAATGATTAATATTGTATTAGAGAACCAATTTATTTAGTAGACAGAAAAAATTTGATAAATTGAGTGTCATCAAGACCCGCTTTGAAATGAATATTCACTTAATAAAGAAAAATTTCTTAAGCTGACATGTCAGAAGCTCAGATTATTTCTGAAAGGTTACATAATAAAACGATATATTGGTTATTGCACATATCCTTGCAAGATATTAGTTCCATTGAAAATCTGAAATGTCCGGAAATATTCTGTCTATTGCTACGAATTCGTCTCCCCTAATCTCGCCATGCGGGAAGTCTTTTGTTAGAACAGTCACATATACTCCTCCGTTCATCATCAACTTGTGAAGATCTGCCAAGGATTTGCCTTTTAGTTCTCCCTGGAGGTCACCAGACGTGACACCACCAACAGCAACTGTTCCTTCCTCCTGATATGGATTTACGTTCGTCATGTTAATGTCATCACCCTTGACCTTGAGTTCTTTTCCTTCTTCCAACAAATCTAATATCATACTTACATTTTGAGTCTTGTTACCAGCACTGTAAAGATAAACACCAGTTATATTGTCGATATCATTCACATTAACATTGTATACGAGCTTACTCGAATCCTCTGTGAACTTCAGACCGACGAAGCCATGACCATATGTATTATTAGGTGGAACTTCCCGACTTCCGTCAAGCACACCCCAGAATCGATCCACATTTTCTGCATTGACTGTTGTATTGGAATAGACTAATCCAAATAACATCAAAAAAGAGGAGACGTATAATCGAAAGGGTAAGTTCTTCATAAATAATTTTCAATTATCTTCTATTTAAGACTCTGCTACAATGTCTATATAACAATATAGGATTTTCAATAGTGATCTTGATTTTCAATAGTGATCTTGCTTATGTATCTTGCTCTGCCCTCAATGGTGAAACAACTATCCAAGCTAATTACATCAAGTAATGAGATTTCTTCCGTTCTCAATATTAGTAATAAGTTTACTCGTCCTAACGAAAGTATTTGTAAAAGTTGGAATTCCTAGATTGTGTCTAAAATAAATTTTATAAAGCTGTTTGAACATATTAATTCCAAGTAGGATGCGTCGTGGCAAACTGAAGTAATTGCACCCTCACTTACATCCAATCTTTTCTTATGAGTTATAATCTCTGGAACCTTGACTGAAAACTGAAAATTCTCTGGCGTATCTTTTATGAGTGTTACAAACGTGTCTTTTGTCATATACTTGTAAAATTTTTCATAAAAAGTAGAGTCCATTTCCACCGTGTTGAAGAATTGTGAAGAATATTGCAGGCGTTTGGTCTTACTAGTAGGATAGAATACTTTGGACCATCATCCCATATTAACAGATTCAGCATAACTCCAACCAGAGCAGCCTATATGCACTGACAATACATTTTACATCATATCAAATATAATTATATTTTGTTTATCTGATTGTATTTAACTGTCTAAATTTCTTGAGAGTGAGTTGGATCGATATAATCAGCTTTGGAGGTTTGTGAATCATATTTGAGCTGAAAATTGAGGTGCTGGAGATAGTGAAGATAGTGAATGTATTTTCTCTATTCCTATGGAGAGGTGTCTTAAGGATCATTTATTACAATACTAGTCTATATCGAAAGTGATGACACCTAAAGAATTCCTCGCTTCATTTGTAGAAAAATTTAATGCAGGGGATGTAAGTTCCCTAGTAAGCTTGTATGAAACAGACGCATGTTTTGTCTCTCAGCCAGGACGGTTTGTAAACGGTCTAGAAAATATACGGCAAAGTCTACAGAGTTTCATCGATATGAATGGCAACTTAGAAACAAAAGTAAAGGGAGTGATTCAGGCAAGAGATATCGCTCTTGTAAACACTGAATGGTCAATCAACGGAACTGGACCTGACGGAAAATCAGTTACTATTGCTGGCAAAGCTACAGACGTATTACGTCAACAGTCAAATGGCACTTGGCGCATTCTCATAGACAATCCTTGGGGAACGGATCTACAAATGAGCGTTTAGAAAATACATAACCTACTTTTTCTATTTATCAAGGGAGCTCAATAGCATCACGACAGGGATAAGCAGTTCACTATCATTAATTAAATGACAACATTTGGATGGACCTGAAGCGACTAATTATAATCATCCATTTTAAAGCTCATTTAACGTGTTTATAGTTTTAGGTTTAAATTTGGACAAACATTCTGAAAGTGCATCCAACAAATCATTATTTGCTGATCGTTCCTTCACAAAGGTTGTTCCTTCTACATAAGCACTTTTCATAGCTACTATAAGAACTTGGAACTTTGGATGGATCCTTAAGGCTTTATTTTCCAAAATTGCTTTATCGTGGACCAGGAATTCGTATTGGTGTTTAGTGAAGGGCGTGGGTTCGGCGATCATATTTCTGTATTGCTCTTTGTCTACTAAGTGATAGTCAACAGGATATTCTCCTAACCTCTCTTTTAAGGCATAAATGAAGGAAGGATCAGATCCGTCAACACAGATTTTATCAACGTAGTATTTCATACGTAGATCTGTTACTAAATTTATCATGCCTGTTAATTGAGGATTCTTAAACTGGGTGGCATACATTACGTATATCTTGTGATCAAACCATGAAACGATGACAATACCAAAGTAAGAAGATGCCCATCCCGTATCTATACCCATAATTGTTATAGCTTCCCTGTTTCCTATATCGGGATTATATTCTTCTTCACTTGTAATTGCTGCTTCTATATCTTGGATGTCAAATAAATTACCTATATTTCCTAGATACTTTAGATTATATTCTCTTTCAAAGCTGGGTGAGGTTTTTGCCTTTTCTATCTCTTCTTTAGTATAGATTTTTCCCAGTCCATATGAATAGTCCAAAAAGATTCTTTTGTAAAGACATTCTTCTTCAAATTCAATCCTCTCAAAAAGACCTCCTGGCGCATTTGGTGTAGAGACCATGACTATATGTGGATTGGATTTGGCAATGTAGCGTTCAGAAACATCTCTGGCATCCTGTTGCTGTCCAGGAGGGAAAAAATCTGCTTCATCTAGGAGAATAAAAGAAACATTAGGAAGTCCTCTCATGGCATCAAGATGATGGGCAGGAAACGCCTCTATCCTTATACCATTTAATTCAATAACAGTTTCCTTTGTTTCAAAGGTAATCTTCTTTTCAAATTGATAAAATAATTTTTTCATCCTATCTATCAATGTAATAGCTAAGTCAATCCTTGGACCAGTAACAATACACATTTGTGATTCACTCAATCGATCATCTTTTAGACTTAACCAAGCCATGTATCTTAACATAAATTCTGTTATCCCAAGACCTGTTGCCTTCTTAATCCAGATGTGGTTATTAGAATCAAGAATTTCATAAATTATCTTTTCATAATCAAACAGTGGTTTTTCTATTCCATCTTTTAAGGGTAGACCTATAATGTGATTGAAACAGCAGTTCCCTTTAGTCCTTATATCTTGTTGTCTATGTTCTTGAGTATTCCATATCCAGAAGGGTTTATTTCTTAAAATATCAGAAAACTTGGTTTGATGTGATGGTTGTCCTAGAGTTATCCTTTTCTTCAGATCCTTGAAGGTCATATTGTTGCTTATTGGTATCTATCGCAACATTATCATCTTTAGCTTTTTCTGTTTTATTATCTTTTGATAAATTAGAGGATACAAACTTGATAGCATCATCGACTACGGTAGCATTAGTAAGTAATTCCAGTTTCATTCCATAACAATCCTTTGCTAATAATAATGCATGTATTCTTTCCCTTTTATCATTAGTTTCTTGAGCTATATTCCATGCTTCTTTCAATATTGCAGTAAGACCGACTAGACACTTTTCATACTCTTCAGGCAATTTTTCGTCTATGTATTTTTTTATATTCTGTTTTGATTGTTCCCTTAAATATGATATATCCCTACTGACAATCGACTTGTCCACCAGTAATATTTTTGCTATTTCGGACTGGTTAAGCCCTTTAGATGATAGCTCAAATACTTGGGAACGTCTCCATTCAATCTGTTGCATTCTTGACTTCAAAAGTTGCAATACCTTCCTCTCATCTTAGTAGAGAATTGCAATGCTTTAAATATTGATTTCTTCATTGAATTTCTCCTTTAGAAGTTCAGACAAATGGTTTTCTAGTTCTGTCATAGCCAAAATAGAATACAATTGATCTGAACAAAATTTAGAGGTTTTCCATTTGGCATAAAATGACTGACACCTGCTGAAGTTGCAGGCATTACTATGAAGTGCGATAATAAGTGGATAACGTTAATACAAAATGCAAAAATGAGTAATGAGAAAGTTAAACTTCCTTTACATCTTTCCACATATTATTCCAAGATTCTAAATATATATTAAAAAATTTTTCATCTTTCTTTGGAATTATAAATATAGGAGCAACTAACTTTGATACTTTCAATTAATTACTTCATCTCAGCTCCTCTCTACTTGCTTCAACTTATTCTCATTCTCATTCTCATTCTTATCGTCTTGATATGTAGATGCCTATTTTTCAATTGCTCGCAATGTTCAAACTAGACAGTTATCCTTTACCGTCAATGGAGGAGACGATTAGGGAAATAACGAATAAAAGAAATAACTCGTAGTATGGCTTAATGAAAAAGCAGAAATATGAGATCGATACCAGGCTGCTTGAATGTAACTTTAACCCATTTCAGCCTGTATGTGAGACCGGTAGACATACGAGAGACCAACCACATGAATACAGGGCGTTCAAGGATTATCTGAGATTTTTAAAAATAATCGGAAATAGGCTAATATCTGATTCCAAAAAGTATCAGCAAATAACATCAGGAGATCCCCGTCTATGGCACGTGGCATATGAATTGCAGTTGGATATTGAATCCTTCGTTATTTTTTCCCACATATTGTTAGGCAAAGTCGGAATTCTTATGGATAAATTACTCTCTTGTAGGAACCCTCATGAGTGGTCATACAAATTTAGCAAGCACAGGGAATACTATGTAAATGAACGTAATATGTGTGCGCATTATTCTGAGATTCTTATCAAAATGCACTGGTATGATCAAAATTTCGACTTTTTGAGGAATAAAATCATAGAACATAGCCGTGTGCTAGCAGGATCAATGCGAAATTTTAAAGAATACAGAAAAATAAATAAATTATTTGGCCGCCTGTCAATCAAGGATCAAACTGTAGTCCAAAATTTTATCAACAAATATGGGAAAGATAATAATGAAATTCTTGCTATTCAACCAAATCCAGATTTGATGTTGGACGAATTCCTTTATTTTATAATGAAATACAATATAAAATTAAACAAAACAGATCTAGATGAATTAGGACAAATAGTCCAAAGAACAGGTGCCACAATAGACGTCACTATCTTGTCTGGACATTTGAGGAAATTCCTAGAGGATATTGCATCCTTGTTCCCACAATTTAGATAATCCGCAGTTCTGCATGTGTTCCTTCAATAGAAGGAATTCTTTAGTTTTTCGTCTATTGCATCCGTTAATGTTTTCTGAGGATATTCTTGGCGTTCAATCCGAATTTTCTTTATACCACTAAACTCCTTTACATATAATCTTGTAAGAATATGTTGTGCACATTCTACTGTTATAGAGAATTTTTCACCCACATATTCTACTAATGCATCTCTACCGAAATGCCACATTGAAATAAGCCATGTTCTGTATTCAGGTATTGTATTACATTTTTCACCGCAGTTTATTGCAGTAGCACTATCTAGGACGGTTTGTAGTTTTTCTTGAACTATTGCTAGTAAAGTGAAGAAACGAATAATACCATTTACATCAAGTGGAATAGGTTCTAAAGAACAAGCAACTATAACACTAACTAAATCTGTTTTGTGAATCATGGTCCTTACAATTGCATTATTCTTATTCCAGGACGGGATTACGATATCTTTGCTCCTTTTATTGCTAGGAAAGTTTGTATTAAATGAGAATATTTTCCAGATGTTTGGGACTCTGAATCTTAATCGTATGTCATGAATACTTTGTTTGTCTAAAGGGAGATCTTGAAGCATTTTGTAAATTGGATCATTATGGACCACCGTATGGTTAGGTGTCATTGCCTTACCGAACTTGAATCCTTTCAGGGTATAGAATGCACAACTGGAATAATAACACACCTCTACTTGACCGTCTTTTATTAGCTTAGATATTTTATTGCGAAAGGTTCCATGTTTCATTCCGTGTTCATTTTGATCAACTTTGAACCATGTAAAATCACTATAACTAAATGGCCTATTTTCAGACAATACTAAGTAGGACATATGTTGTAGCATAGCCTCATCAAGCTTTGTCATGCCAATTCAGATCATAATATTATAAGGTGTCACTGTCATTGAAAGTGTCATTATCAAGTTTCGAAGTTAACAAATTTTATTTTGCATGTTTCACATACAGAAATTGATAATATTTTGAATAGTTTAGTTAAACCTGTGATCGTTCCTTTTACTTTCATTCTTCCAGAATGTCTTCTTAATGCTTCTGAAACAGGGACTGATTCAATTTCTTTATCATGGCTATTATAATCATTGCTACTTGGTCCTTTCAAATCAAAATTGGAATTACTTGAATTGGTCATTGTTTAGAAGAGCTCTTTAACGATTGATTATACCGCAATCTTGTCTGATTATTCGAAGAAGAATTCCACCATCAACAAGCTCTTCCTGAAATATTGTATTTGCCTCGTCGAGTCCAAGTCTTTCTACTAATGATTTGTCAATTACAACTACGGTATTGTTACCAACTTTCCAGCACCTCTTAAGCACTATTTTTATATCAGGAGCTTGAGATTCAGACATTGCTACGAACCTTCTCCTGAGGTTCATTATCTGATATTGCAGTCTGCTTTGGATCACTGGTCGTGAGCCTAGGTTGAAACCTATTTGATTTTTTCAATAAATTAGAAATAACCGAGTCAAAGGAGTCTGTAAGATTACCTCTCTTCGCTAATTCATTGTAAGTTTTATTTGAAACCCTTATTGCTTTTCCATTTCGTAATTTATTTGGTAACTTTGGTTGAAACACAATAAATTTAATAAAGTTACAAACCTAAAAATATATACCCCCTATACCCATACTGTTCTTATGGGGTATATAGTAGATTTGTATTTGTCAAGAATCAAAGAAATTGAATTGACTAACTCTGCACTTTTCACATTATGTCAATTTACTAAAAGTGAGGAATTATCTACATATCAAATTTCTAACACCTTAAAATCTACTAAATATGCAGCTGATTATAAAAATGTGCATAAGAAGATTAAAAGGTTTCTTAATACTGGGTTAATAAAGAAAACTAAGACTCTAGATCGTAAACATAACTCAAAATTTTATCGACTTTCCAGTGTTGGAATCTTTAGTATATTCTATCATTTACATGGAAAATGGACTATATTTCACTCTGAAATATTGAATATAATGAATGGAATATTAACCAATTATGGTGATGACGATTTTTTTAACTTTTTCATCTATCCTTTTTTTGCAAAAAATACAATAATAAATATAGAATCAAATATGATTACAGAGTTTTTCATAAACTATTGCACGGAGTGTGCCCATAAGTCTATGTCCAAATTGTATGATGAAAGATTAATTGATAAAAATGGTAAATTTGCAAGTAAAGAAAGGATTCAAGAATGGCTTTCTGACATTAAAGATGATTTGAATACTGATTGTAAAGATAATGATTCCTTACTAAAAAATGAACAGCTGAAACGAGATTTGAATGATATTAACGATAAAGTGTTATTTGAGCTCGGATTTGATAAAGTTGCCATTTTGGAAAATACAATGATTTTTCCTATTATAGGTCAAGGCAAATACAAAGCAAGTGATATTAGAGGAATTGAGCATTCTCCTATGTATAAGAGAAATTGGAAAGTCATAGAGAAAGACGTCATTCTATTATTAAAAGATCAGAATTTTTATAAGATGTTAAAAACCACAAAAAAGGGTTTTAATAACTGCTATGAAAGTATCATAAAATGCAGATCGTCTTAATATGTATAATTTGTAATACTTCTGGAAGAGGAGATAAATAGAGAAATTAGTTAATGATTTTGAGATCAGGGAAACAAACAGGTCAAATCTGCATGTAAGCAAGTAGAATAAGATCGTATGCTTGTTTAGCTATCGGCCCAAGGAGATATGACATTAATAAAACATAATATTCCAAAATATTTATAATCTATTCTGAAGCGACCTTTACCAATTTTTCAGGATATTTCATACATTCAAGTATCTCTTTTCGTGATTCCATCAATTCCTCTATCTGTTCTTCCATCTTCTTTAATCTTCTTTCTTCCGATTCTTTAATTTCATCATATGCTTGTGGAACCAATGGATAGAAACATTTTGAGCAATATTTGTTTTCAATTGTATTTATCAATTCACATCTGGGACACTCAAGCACTGATGGTTTCTTTTCTAATTCATCTGGTGACACAATACCGTTATAGACTAGAATTTTTTGTTTCAAATCATTTCCCATTCGTCTTTTAATATATCTACTCCCTTGTTTTGAATTCATCGACCATCTCACCTTCTTCTTAAGAGCATATTCTGGAAGATAATCACTGTCAGCAGTTATTGCACTATGTCTAATACAATATGGATTCCATTTCTTTGTTTTTAATAAATATTCAAGTTTTTCCCTTTCATCGTGATTGTTAATTTCACCATTTTCTAACAAACGAATTATACGTTCACGTAATTGTTTCATAACCTTATCAATATTGTCTGGAGTTATGGGCGATCCATTGTTAAGGTTACAAATAAGTCGCGCTTCAGGTTCATTTTTAAAAGGATGTTCATTCAGCCAATCACGCACATAAGGAAATGAACAGGTTAATAGCATAGGACCAGTTCCTGTTTTTGCCTCATGAGGTATTTCTCCTTCTCCATATTTTTCTTTTAGTCTAATATGTTTAATTTTCAACAAAGTAATCTCATGTGGACGTGCATCTAGATCCCAGAGTAAAGAAAGAATTGCTTTATTTCTTTTGTAAGGTTCATATTTGATTATATTTAGTAGATCTTCTTTTTCCCATAATTCATTCTCTAGATAGGGACTGATTCGCTTACTTTTCTTTTTCTTTATTGATACAAATGATGGTGTAATCCAATCAGAGGTATTTGTAGGTTCTCCTGCCTTTTCAATTACTAGTTTGTAGTTATGAAACCATCTAAAGAAGTATTTTATTCTCCAGAGGTAGTCATTCCATGTAGTGATCCATTTTTTATCTGGATCGGCATTACTATCTTTTATCTTGGTATTAAGAAACGAAATAATTTCATCCTTCCTGTTTATATCATAGAATGTTTTTTCTATACCTAAGGATTTAGCAAGCCCAATTATTTGCTTCAGGTTCTGATTTTGGTAGTTTTCTGAAGTCCCTATATCTCTTAAATATTCATAAAATTCCTTTACCAAAGAAGCGTTGATGGGATTAGGTATAGTATTGATATGACCTAATGTGGTGGATAGTTTCATTGCCATTATGCATTTTCTCCTAATCTATTTTCTACAGTTACTGTATATGTTGAAGTATAAGAACCCGAATACTTAGCGGGTTCGGTGGGATTCGGACCCACGACATTTTAACCCATTTAAGACTGGTTAAGAGCCAGACGCTCTACCTGGCTGAGCTACGAACCCATAAAAGTTGTGTGTTTAGGTTGTGTTATTTAAATTAAACTTGATAATAAATCAATAAATTATTTTAAAAAAAATGTTAAATAGAATATTCGAAAGACAAGTTACATCGTTGCGTTTATTGTTGGGCGACTTTCTGAACTTGATGGTCCTTAATTATTTTAATTATTGTTTCTGATACAGAAAGTTTTGCCTTTTCTTTTTCTTTAAGGATTTCTCTGTATGCATCCAACGTTATATAAACTGGAATTGATCCGGTGCCTTCAAGCAATGCCTTTACTCTATACAAACCATTTTCAATTCCTCGTTCGGCTATTTTTTTAAGTTTTATCTTGTCTATAAATCCTCCAAGAGGGCCCATAGGCATATTGTAATCAACCTGTATGCTTGTTTTGGTTTTCTTTTCTTCCAAAGGCTCAAAATTTACAGTAATAATCCAGCTCTTAAAAGGTCCTTCAATCATTTTGGCCACGATTTTGCGGTGAGGAATGTATTCGGTTGTTTCACAATCCCACTCCAATCTTTTTCCATCGAAGTCTCCACTTATTCTGAATATTGTTCCAACTCCAAACCCATTCTTGACTTCTATTGGCAATATGTTCAAACCCATATTTTCTGGAAATTGATCTGCCATGTGTTCGGGTCTTGCAAAGTAAGTGAAAACTTCACTGATAGGAGCGTTTATCAACATGCTCTTATTGATCGTAGTCAATGTAAGAATCAGGATTTCCTGAACTGGATTTAAAGGTTTCTTAATTAGCTAAATTGATAATTATTTGCAAATTCAATGGTTGTCGTAGTTTATTGTAAGCAAGGATGATATTTTCTCCATGAATTAGATAGTTGGTAGACTTCCCAATCAAATACTTGACAGCAAATATCCATTACTATCTGTGCCAACAGATATCAAAATTGTAAATTAAATTAAAAGGTTCAAAACCAATTGAGTTAATTGAAAAACAAAAATATTGTGGAGTTATAAAGTAACATATCAAGAAGGATTTTTTATTGCAATGGATTCTTGTTGACTATTTCATCAAGACAATTTACTATATCTTGCTTGGTAACTGGAATAGGATTATTATCTAGATGTCCTCTATCTGGCATGATCACATCTGCGGCTTCGTCTAGTGACTGTTTGAGTGTTAGCGGTTCAAATTTCAATTTTTGACATATTTTTTTGAATCTCTCATAATAGAGAGATTTGTTAAATTTATGAGCCACTGTGGTACAAGAGGACAATGAATATCCATGCGGAACGCCTTCATTTGAAAATACATAGGATAGTGCATGACCCAAGGTAGTTGAAGAATTTCCAAATCCTATCCCAGAAAGCATCGCACCGTAAGGTAGAAGCTCTTGCTTGCCATTCATTATAGCATCTTCAAGTATCTCAAAGGCCTCTTTACAAAACAGTCTCGTAAATGGATTTGCCAATTTGCTATCATATCCTTCCGATGCTTGCGCTAATGCGTCACAGGCGGAATTTCTCATGATATTAAATGGTGTTCCAGGAAGAAAATATGGATCTACTACTGCAGCGTCGGCCAAAAATGCCTCATCTTGTAATAATTTTTTCTTGTGATTAAAACTCACTACAGCATAAGTTGTCATTTCAGCGCCAGTTCCAAATGTAGTTGGAATTAAAATTTTTGGAATACCTGTTAATTTACCAAGATATTTACAGACGTCCATTGAGCTCCCTCCTCCAAGTCCGATATATGTAGAAATTTCCTTACCTTCATATTTCTTTTTTATTTCTTCAATTGCTTCTATAGCAGGGTCGGGTGTTACCTTGTCGTATATTTCATATTTTTTGATGCCCATATAGTTTAGCCATTTTTCATAGATATCTGGAGTGGTTGTAGTTATAATTAGAGAGTTTTCTGGGTATTGAAACTCTTTTGCAGCATTAGCTCCATAGACTATCTTCCTTGGCATCATTACTTTCCACATATCCCTTGGTGATATGTCAATTAGTATTATGTTTTACTCCGATGAATTAATCATGCGCAATTTATCTCGTGAAATTTTTTTAGAGATTTCTTTTACATCTAAGAATACGGTAAGTATCATAATAAATAGAATTAATCCCATTCCTAAATGCATAGTCACAAGAAGTGCATGCAATTTTTCAACTATAACGATTGCCCCCAAAATAATTTGTCCTGCTACTAGTCCTGCTGCTATCATTGATGCAATTTTTGTAGACTTTGAAGTTTCTTTTGATCTTAGTGTAAAAAACATGGTAGCAAATACCATTATGCCAGTTGTAGCCGCAACCGTTCTATGGAAATATTCAATAATAAATTCTTTCATTGGTACAAGACCTGCTGGACAAAGAGGCCAGTCAGGGCAGCTTAGTCCCACACCTGACGAACTAACATATCCTCCAATAAAGATTAGTGCAAAGACTATGAATAAAGTAGAAAAGGCAAGTCTTGTCAGAAACATTTTGGTCTATTATATTAATTATCTCTAGTCTTTATCATGTCGCTTTTTAAATTAAATTCGACTTCCAATTTCAGGACTATTGTACTACAAGCTTTCCAGTCATGAATGGATGAACGGTGCAGTGGAATGGGTATTGTCCTGGGTTGATATTGGTAGTCTGAATGTCTGCTGTTGCTCCGGCTTCTATAATGCTTGTGTCAAATTGTTTTGCACTGTTCGGGTCGGTTGGTCCTATTCCGCTTGTAACGGTATGAGGTAAAGTATCTTTATTAGTTACAGTTATCTTATCGCCTTTCTTTACTGTAATTGTAGCTGGATCATAACTTGGACTTCCTTGTACCGATGAGCCTTCAAGTATTGTCAATGGTTTGCCAGGTGGACCAGCTGTAGCAGGGACGGCTGTAGTTGAGGCTGCAGGTGGGACAGTAGTAGCAGCTCCAGTACCGGTAGTAACATTCGCGTTACTTTTTGCCTGTTGATTTGTCACTTTTCCATCAATGGTTCCAATACTAGTTTGAGTACCGGTCTCTAGTGGGGGAGGTTCTTCATGTTTGAGTGTTGATGCTGCTGGAGCATTATGGATCATAGGTTGCCAGAAAGGTACTATAATAGCAGCTCCAATCGCAAGAGTAATGGCTACAATGAGGATGCCTTTGGTCATCCTCTTAGAACTAGTTCTGATGATGGGGCTCTCGTCGTGTGTAGTCATAATATTCTTCTCCAATTTCGAAAGGATCTTTCATATCAGCTTCCTTACCACTTCCTGCAGATTTTATCAAATTAACCAACATTATGACAAATGACAAGCCAGCTATCCATGCTCCTACCGTGGCAATTTGGTTCATTATCAGCCATCCGGGTATTGTGGCGTCATAATCAACTATTCTTCTGGGCATACCATGCAAGCCTAACAAATGTTGTGTCATAAAGACAAATATTATACCCACAAAGGCCAGTACAAAGTGTATCTGGGCTGCCTTTTCGTTATACATTCTACCTGTAATTAGCGGAAACAAATAGTAAATGAATCCGGTAAAGGTGAGTGAGACTGTCCCCATCAATATAAGATGAAAGTGACCTACAACCCAGTAACTATCATGTGTAATGAAGTCCAATGGCAGTGCTGTATTTACCACACCACCAGCTCCTGAAGCAAAGAATAACATAATTCCACCAACTCCAAATAACATGGGAGCTCTAAACTTTATTCTACCTCCCCACATTGTTGCAATCCAATTAAAGACATGCATCGATGAAGCGGGGACGGCAGCCAAGGTTCCTACCATAAATACAGTTTTTTCAGTGAAACTCATACCTGTTGCAAACATATGATGAGCCCAAGATGCAAAGCTTATCAACGCGAGCAACACAAAAGCCGCAACTCCAGATTGATAACTGAATAGGGGTTTTCTTGAGAACTTTGGTATTATCTCGTATAGCATGCCTACTGCAGGGAGTAAGAATATGTACACTTCTGGATGGAATGTAAACCAGAACAGGTGCTGATAGGCAATTGGGTCTCCGCCCATAGCAGGATTGAAGAAACCTGAAATTCCGATCCTATCCGTATAAAGCATGATTAAGGATGCAGCGAAGGTGGGAACTGCAACTATTGTCATGAATGATATAGAAAGTATAGACCATGCAAAAAGAGAAATCTTCATAACAGACAGGTCAGGGTGTCTGCACTTCAATATCGTTACAATAAAGTTAATTGAACCAAATATAGATGATATTCCTAATATCTTCATACCAAAGATCCACATCTCGGCCGCTGGTCCAGGTGCTCTTATGATTGAGTATGGCGGATAAGCTGTCCAGCCGGTATCAGAAAATCCAAGCCAAACCAAAGCAGCACCTACAGGAATCATCCAAAAAGCCACAGCGTTGAGTTTCGGCCATGCCATATCTTTGTACCTCACCATGATTGGAATAAGGTAATTACCTACACCAGCAGCAAATGGAATAGCCCACAGAAAGAGCATGGTTGTACCATGAACTGTAAAGAATCTGTTAAATGAAGTAGGATCTTGTATAATCTGTATACCAGGAAGAAAAAGTTCTACACGTAGAACAAGTGCAAGTGCTCCCCCAAGCATAAGAGCGGTAATTGAGGATATCAGGTATAGTAATCCAATATCAGTATGATGTGTGGAAAATAGTATCTCCCACATTGGACGTGGTTGTTTAACTTCTAGAACCAATTTTTCTTACTACCTCTACTAGTTCAGTTTAGTTCAAACATAATGTCAATAAAAGTATTTTGCCTGTATTTATTAGAACTGGTAATAAATTTTCTCATGGCCCTAGACTACTGTACTACAAGATTTCCAGTCATGAATGGATGAACGGTGCAGTAGAATGGATATTGTCCTGGGTTGATATTGGTAGTCTCAATGTCTGCTGTAGCGCCGGCTTCTATAATGCTTGTGTCAAACTGTTTTGCGCTATTTGGATCAGTTGGTCCTATTCCGCTTGTAACGGTATGTGGTAAAGTATCTTTATTAGTTACAGTAATCTTGTCGCCTTTCTTTACTGTAAGTGTAGCTGGATCATAACTTGGACTTCCTTGTACCGATGAGCCTTCAAGTATTGTCAATGGTTTGCCAGGTGGACCAGCTGTTTGGACTGGTACTTGTGCTTGTCCTGCGGTTGCATTTGCTTGTCCTGCGGTTGCATTTGCTTGTCCTGCGGTTGCATTTGCTTGTCCTGCGGTTGCATTTTGACTTTCAGCTGGTTTTTCCGCTGCTTCGGCAGTCTGTGAAAATGGTTCGACAAATAATTTTGCTTTCATAGTGGCATGTCCAAATCCACAATATTCTCTACATTGAATAGGATATTCTCCCGGCTTGTCAAATAGGTTCCATACCACATTTACTCTACCTGGAACGGCGTCCATTAGGATAGTAAAATCAGGCACATTAAAATCATGAATTACGTCTTTTGAGATAAGCTCAAACTTGTAGGGAACTCCTTGTTTTATGTGGAGCTGACCTGTCTCCTTCTTACCATCTTCATGTTCAAAGGTCCAGAACCATTGCTGAGCTGTAACCTTGATTGTTTCTGCATCGGGTGGCACATGCTCAACAAGTCTTTCAACATTCCAAGATTCAGCCCCCACCCAAGTAAGTAGCGATATGACAACACCTACATATACCCATTCAATTGTTGCGTGACCCATTATTATACACCCTCTATTTCTCTTATCTTATTTTTCTTATGTGATTCTCTAAATCTCCAACATACATAGACTATAGCGCCTTGAACTACAGCTCCAACCACAAAGGCCGCAACCATGAGTCTATAAAATAATGCCCAAATTTCCACTCTTCTAATAACGAATTCTTCTGATTCTTGTGCAAAAACATTGTCAAATGAAGAAAGAACTAACACGACAACAGGTGAAAACAACAAAAGGAGTAACCATATATTTGATCTTGGTGACATCAAATTTACTTGTCCGAGGTCACTACTCACCTATATCTAATTTAAGGTTTTTGCAAGAGCCGCATTTTCTATTCATTCATCAATATATCTATGAAATCCCATTACATTAACCCCTGAAAGTAAAAGGGAATTATTTTCATGTTTTAGAATGGTCATTGAAGCATTACGTATATGCCATCCATACAAACTTTCTGGAGGAAGACCTAACATGATAGATATTGCTGCTTTGATTGGATCTAAATGTGTTACAAATAGTAAATTCTTATCTGGATAATTTTTCATAGAGTCATCAAGTAAATTCTGGATTCTTTTTTTGACGGCTGAAAAGCTCTCGATACCATAGCTATCAAGAATCGGATCATCTCCAGTATAGAATTTCAAAAAAAGATTTCCGTGTTTTTCGATAACATCATCATAATTCATGCCCACTAGATCTCCCAATTCAATTTCGTATAGTCTTTCATCAGTTTCATATTCCAATTCATTTATTTCACAAATTATCTTGGCAGTTTCAATGGCTCTCGTTACTGGACTGACATACACTCTATCTATTTTCAGTTTCTTTAGGTGTTGGCCGGTATCTTTGACCTGCTGTATTCCACATTCTGTGAGATGTGATTCTATGTGTCTTCCTACAAGGAGTCGCTTGACGTTATTGTCTGCTTCTCCATGACGTACAAAAACTATAAGCGACAAAACAACCAAAATTAATATAAATCAAGTCTTAAATTTGTTTTTCCATTAATTAATAGTGTATACTCGTACAACAATTTTTCATCTTTACTTTTTTTGCTCTTTCCAATATCAATGGATGGTATCGTCTGACAAATCATAATGAATTTGTTCTATCAAAAAATTTGGATTATATCCTTAATTAGGATGCTCCAACACTTTATGACAGATAATTAATGAAGATTTCAATAATTGGTGGTACTGGTGGAATGGGAGAAGGTTTCGCTCTTAGATGGGTTGTCAATCACGACATTACTATTGGTTCTCGCGATGCAGAAAAAGCCATAAGATCAGCAGAACTCTACATGAATACAGCATTATCGTCTTATGGAAATGGTATGAAAGGAACCATTAGAGGTGCTGATAACATTTCTTCGTCGAGAGATTCGGATATTTTGATACTATCTATCCCCTATGAATCAATAAAATTAACGTGTGATTCGATTTCTAATAATATAAGGAAAGATTGCATTATAGTCTCTCCAATAGTTCCTATGGAAAGAAATGATGCTGGTTTTACATATGTCCCATTTGAAAAAAATATGAAATCTGCATCTCATCTTCTAGCTGAAAATCTTCCGGGTTTGAAAATTGTTTCTGCATTTCATACAATATCTGAAGTGAAATTAAAAAATATCAATGAAAGTCTTGATTCTGATACTTTTGTTTGTGGTGACGATCAGGATTCTATTTCAAAACTAAATCAATTGATTATAGAAATAAAGGGTCTCAGACCACTATATCTTGGACCATTGTCCCTCAGTTATCAAGCCGAGGTTCTCACACCAATGCTATTGAATGCATCTAAAAAGAACAAAATTAAACACCCTGGAATAAAGCTTACTTGAAACCATTCCAAAAAAGAAATGGAAATAATGAGCATGGTAAAAATTGGATGTATGGTATGGGCGTGTTATTTATTGTCATGGCTGCCGTTATTGCATTAAGGAACCTTTATCTTTATTCAACACAATTGTCTGTTGGTTTCTATCTTGATAATTATACAAGTAATTCAGTGACAAATGAAAAATTTGTAATAGCAATGCTGATTGGTGGGGGAATACTACTGTACTGGGGTAAATTTAGAAGAAAAGTTGACGATGATAATATTTTTCAGTAAGTCCGATTTTAAAAATATTCCAATTTTTGTCTGAAATAAAGTATATTTTACTTTAATTTTAGTTTTGATTATTAGTTTTCAGAAAATGACTTAGCTTGTCCATTGCTTCTTCAAGTACTTGTTCATTTGGAAGATAAACAATTCTAAAATGGCCTTTTCCGAATTCTCCAAAACCAGAACCATGCACTGTTAGAATACCGGTTTTGTTCAGTAGATCGAGAACAAAATCTTTATCACTCTTCCAACGACTAAGAAGAATTTTTGGAAATGTATAGAATGCGCCGTTTGGTAATTTGCAGGAAATTCCATTAATTTCATTTAAACGTTTTACTACTAAATCTCTTCTTTTCCTTAATTTAGTTACAGTTTCAGCAATGTATTCTTGTGGTCCTTGTAGTGCTGCTACTGCAGCTTTTTGGACTGGAAGATTAGCAGCAATACGTACTCTAGCCAGTTTTGGAATATTGTTTCTGATATTTTCTAATTTTTGACAATCACTATTCATACATATATATCCACAACGCCATCCTGTCATGAGATAAACTTTTGAAAAACCATTAAGTAATATCACGGGTGCATCTTTTGCCACTTTACCAATACCAGTAAATTCTTGATCAAAGATCAGTTTATCATATATTTCATCGCATATGACATACATATCATGTTCAGCAGCAACATCAACCAACTGTTTAAGGTTCTTCCTGTTAAATACCTCACCGGTAGGATTATTTGGATTAATTATGCACAGGGCCCTTGCCTTTGGAGTAATCTTTGACTTGATATCATCAAGATCAGGTTTTCCATCCTCTGTAAGTTTAAATTCAATGGGTTTACCTCCATAAAATTTTACATATGAAGCATATGGCGGATAATATGGTCCGGGCATCAAAACCTCTGAATTCGGTTCCACTATGGATGCGGCTACCATATCGAGTCCCTCAGAAATACCATTGGTGACAAGAACATCTTCAACAGTAATGGATAGTCCCTTTTGAGATTCTTTCTTTACTATGGCTTCTCTTAATTCTATAATGCCTTCTGAATCTGCGTAGTAGTTAAAATTGCTTAATATTGCATCTATTAGGGCTTTTTTAATATGATCCGGAGTCGGAAAATCGTATTTTACTGGGTCACCAATATTTAGGTATATTATTTTTCTTCCAGTTTTTTCATATTGTCTTGCATATAGTGTTATATCTCTAATGGCATACTCTACATTGGATATTCTGTCAGATACCTTCAATCAATTACTGAGAAATATTTGAGATAATAAAATGATTGTTATCAATTGATTTCATAATGTTGGTTTGAAATATCAAATATCAATTAGCTCAATTGATATAGAACCTTGATTTTAATTTTAGAGTTAGAAAGAGCGGGTCCGTAGCGTAGCCAGGATATCGCGGTGGTCTTCGGAACCACAGATCGAGGGATCGAAGCCCTCCGGGCCCATAAATGCGATATGCAGACATCTTAGATTTTACGCGTAATTAAATAGCTTAAGAGAAAGGAATTACAAAACTTGAAAATGTAGTTAACCAACAGCAATTAATAGCGTAACCTCAAACATGATTTATTTGATCGAAAAGGTTGTTTGTGCTGTATTAATACCTGAATTGACTGAAGCTGTATAATTTCCTGATGGTGCCTGATTTCCATCAAGACCTATTTGATCCCATGCAAGGGATTTTGAATCTCCTGGGCCTAGAATTGTTATCACCTGTGATGATAGAATTGGATATAATTCATTCGACGCCAAATTTCTTATCGTAAGGCCTAACGCAGAATTTGGAAAGGTCAATTGTTCGGATCCCATATTTTTTATTGAGATACTAACTTTTTCGCCTGGATTGTAAATTTGTTTCTCTGCTGTAATGTTTATCATGTCTTGAATTGAATTTTTGATTTCCCCATTAAGAGAGGTAATACTATCTAAATTAGTTTCATTTTGAGATCCATTAGAATTATTTGTTATTGAACTAGCGTTTGAATCTTGTCCGGTATCCAATTTCCCTAGACTTGGAACGTTCTGAGTCATATTCTGAATATCTGTCTGATTTTCATTCTGTTTATTACATTCAGATTCAAGTGGACATATTTTTCCACCTTCAGATAATACCTTCACAACCTTACTTCTAAGATCTTCATATGCAAATATCTCTATGAAATTATGGATTAGTTGAGTAGGTAGAATAATTAACAACATAAAACAAACGAAAAGCAAAAGAGGAACGCTTGAGAGATGTCTAACTTTTTTGTTTTTGTTATGTTGGGTCATGATAAAATGTAGTAAACATCATTTTTAATTGTTGCTTACCTGTTAGGAAGGTTTTTTGCATTTTCTAGAGATGTTGTTTACTCTAGTTTAATGAATATACAAAACCAAAGTTTTATAACAAATAAAGTACATTATATTTCATTATGACTCATCATGTTGCGAAGATAATTGAAATAATAGGCAGCTCAGATAATGGGTGGGAAGATGCAGCTCAAGTAGCAGTAGATGAAGCAAAAAAGACCTTACATGGGATACATGGCATAGAAGTTATCGATATGACTGCCAATATAGATCCCACTTCAGGAAAAATAACAAACTATCGAACTTGCGTAAAAATATCTTTTGCCGTAGACTAGTTTTCGATCCTGTAACATGGTTGTTTATGATGCCAAAAAACATAATTCATGAACATCCTTCGAAAGTGGTATTGAATTACATAGATGTATGATATAATCAACAGAGAGAGCAACCGTAAATTCTTAAATTACCTTTATGTTTGTACTGGGTGGAAATGGAAATGGGAAAAAACAACGATGAACCTGTTATGTGTAGTAAATGTAATAAAACATTTGAAAATGAATCTGAATATTTACAGCATTATAATGAAAAGCACAAGCCTGAAAATATTTGAAAGGGTTTATTATATTGGCCTGCATTAATACTATAGCTTGAAACTTTTTTCACATATTGATTTTCTATTCACTTAAGATAAATGTAATAATATTAAAAAAATTATTCTTTTTTGGATTTTTTACCCTCATCCATGTTATCTGTTCCTTTTTCATTGATCGTAAATCTTACTTCACTATATGGATGATATGGAGAATCGATCATTTTTGCTATTCTATTTTCACCAGACTTTCTCAAATATACTCTGTATGTCGAAGCATGGCCAATTACGTTTCCACCAGTGGGTTTTGTTGGGTCACCAAAGAATGTATCTGGAGCAGATTGCACTTGGTTTGTAACTATTATTGCAATATTGTAAATTTCTGAAATTCTAAGAAGTTTATGCATAATAGAGTTAAGTCTTTGTTGTCTATCAGCAAGTGTTCCTCTACCAGAGAATTCTGCCCTATGTAATGAAATTATACTATCGACAACTACTAGTTTTGCTTTGTAATCATCTATATATTTACCGAGATTTTTAATTATTAATTCTAGATGTGCACTATTATAGACTTTACATACAGCTACATTTTGTAGTGCGCGTACCGGATCTATGTTTCTACTACTAGATATTTGTTCCAATCTTTCAGGTCTAAATGTTCCTTCAGTATCAATGTAAATAACACCACTGTTTAACCCACCTGATTCTACCGGCTGTCCAGCAGTAATACACATAGTATGGCATATCTGTGACTTACCTGAACCAAATTCGCCATAAAGTTCAGTAACTGCCTGTGTTTCTATACCTCCCAAGAATAGATCGTCTAGCATACTTGAACCAGTAGAACATCGTAACAACGATCTTCTTTTCTTAAGCGCAGTATCAGCAGTGATGAATTCTTTTTCTAGAACATCTGATTCCCTTAAAAGTTTTTGTGCTGCCATTATGAACGAGGCTGCACTATCTTTGGATGCATTAATGTCTACTGCCAGATCTTCAACTCCAGCTACAGCTAGATCCATAACTGAAAAAATTCCTGCCTCTCTAAGCTTTTTAGCAGTTGTAGGACCTATCCCTTCAATGTCTTGAATTTCAAGATTAGTAAGATCATTAATTTGAGATTGTTCTGATAGTGTAGTTAATGATGTTTCAGTATTATTATTATTCATAACGGTATTTTCTTTTTCTTCTACTTTTTCTAATTCAAAGGATTCCTCCTCTTTGTCTACAATATCGTCAGTAGAATCATCAGCAATATTTTCAGAGTTGCCTTTCTTACTTTCCTCTATATCAGAAGTTGAATATGTTGATTTTTTATTTCTCATTTCTATACATCATGTAAACGTATTACATTTAAGGCTTGAGACACTGATAGGAGGGTGGGTGGGTGCTTGTAGGTAATACCAAATACTACAAATTTGATTCTATTTAGTCTAACATTGTTAATTGATTTTCAAAGATTCAATAGAGTAAAAAATTATTTAGGTAGATATATTTTAGATCTGCTACTTACTCATTAAGTGAGGTAATAATTGTAATGTTGCCAATAGAACTATTGAGAGTACGTGTATCAAGTAAAATGAATCAAATAAGACCGATATTTTATGACTATGAGAAAGATAATGATATTACCTTACCATTAAAAATAATCAAAATGTTTGAAGAAATGGCGAAGAATGAATTAACCAAAGCTCATGTGAATGAAAATCTATCAAAGATAGAAGCTAAATATACAGATTATAAACTTGTCAGAGGTATCTGTCATCTTTTGGAACAGAGATGTATATATGAATCACCTAACAAGAAATTTTCCCATAGTAAGAACAACAACAATACAATTAGTGCCATATATTTTAGAAGAAAAATATTTGAAGAATCTTCTCGAATTGGCTATCCAGTAACAGAATATGAAAGAAAGAGGATACTTGAAAAAGTTGCCTCAAAAAACAACTTAACTATCGATGAATTGGAAGTTGCAATGTGGAATGATCTTGATAAAAACAAATACTTGAAAAATTTTGATTCATTGTCTCCATTACAAGTAATTGCGTGGTACAATCTTTCAGTACTTCAAACGCTTTTACTAAATTGTGTAAAACTAGAATTTAGTGTTGATGGTGGTTTCACCTGGAAGAAAATCTTACGCAAAATTAAGCAACTTGGTTTGATGTATTTTCTGTATCATGAATCCAATTCGGATTCAGAATCAAACAATCAGACAAAAGATGACGAACATATGATATTGAATAAGAAAAATGACAAGAGGGTTATGTGTGCTGTTGATGGTCCCCTTAGCATAGTAAGATTGACAGACAGATATGGGATGGCAATGGCTAAACTAATTCCCTTAATAATATTTACTGAAAAATGGTCCATTGATGCTATAATATTAAGAAAATCTATCTCCGGTATTAAAAAAACATATAATTTTCAGCTCTCAAGCAAAGATAAAGATCTTCCAATACTCGATGCATCAAATATTCATTTTCAACCAGGTCCAAACTCAGAGCCTCGATTATCTTTTAACGGGTATGCTGTAGATGACTTTGATAGCAATGTTGAAAAAAAATTTATGGATAAATTTCTCAGGTTTTCTATTGGATGGAAGCTTATCAGAGAGCCGGATCCGCTGATCCTATCCGATGGTAAAGCGTTCATACCAGATTTTGTATTTGAAAAATATGGTATTAGAGTCTATTTAGAGATAGTAGGTTTTTGGACAAGGGAGTACCTAAAAAGAAAATTAGAAAAAATAAAAGACTTGATCACTATGCATTCTACTACCTCTCCCTCATTTTTGACCTCATCATCTAAGGATACAGTACGGATTGACTTGTTAATCGCTGCAAATTTGGACAACTATGTTTCTGAAAATGGAGATAAGATTGGGATTGAATCCATTTTTTCTAAATTTATAGATAAAAAACATCTAATTTTTTTTAAGAAAGATGAAATTCCATTTGGTCCAATAATTGAATATCTAAAAGATATTGATTCCAAAGTCATTGAACATATTTATATCAATTTACATGATACTATTACCAAAGAGATAGAAAACATAATTCGAGACAAACAAAATAAAGTCATTTTTCTAAAAAAAATATCAGATAAACATAACATTCCCCTTGAGTCAGTCTTAAAGACAATTAAGAACCTTCAATCAAATAATGATAATACAAAAAATGTGATAACAAATAGACTAAAGGAATTCCTATTGGTTGATAACTATATCATATCTAATGATAAAATTAATGAACTATTACCAAAACTTGATAAAATTAGAAAGTTACAGGATGCAATTAAGTTTCTAAGTGAAAACGATATTCCTGAAGCATGCATCACCCTGCTTATTCCAAAAATAGGTTTTGAGATAGTTTGGAATGGTATTGATTTTAATAATGCGCTAATTCAACGGCAGTTGACGAATAACTGATCGATTGGCTTGAGACCTGTCGACGCCAATAATATTTTATCCAGATTAGGCCTAATTAGAGAAATAGTATATATGTTGATGGCATAATACAACTTCAGATATTGCAATCTACTGATAAAGGAAGGATATGGCTTAAAAATATGGAAGGTAATTGGAGGGATTCAACATGTCCGTGTGGGAGTAATTTTCACTTTAATGGAGATATTGATGAGTTATTTTCATGGGAACGGATACATCTAAGACACATGTCGTCAGATCCTGAAAATCACGCAATGCTATCGCTTTATCCAAGAGATATGGTTATTTTTTATCATTCTACAAGTGGATACATAGTTGAAATTAGGAAACATAAATCTCATGAGATTAAAGATTTGCAAAATGCGTGCCTCTATGGAAATGTCAAGCTCGCAGGTGTGTAATAGTTGAGTTGTGTCGACATAGTTTAAGTCGATATAAATTTAAGAAAATAATTAAAGAAAACATGAAATTAATGTTACAGTCTTAATATAGTGAAGTAATTTACAAAAAAGCAAATAACTGTAACAAGATGAATAGAATCATGAATCTACCGTCAGGTTGGAAGTTTGAATCTTCACGGCAAATATACTCCAATAAATATATTGAACTATACGAAGATGTTATAGACATCAAGAAAAAAAAGAAGATCTATACAAGAGCGAAGAGAAAAAATTATTCGACTATGGTTCCGTTTGTTTCAGATAATGAAATTCTAGTAATTAAAAGTTACAGACATTTGGTTAATTCATATCAAATTGAAGCTCCTTCCGGGTACATAGATACTGGTGAGACGGCAATAGCGGCTGCGAGTAGAGAACTAAAAGAAGAGACTGGTTACAAGGCAAATAATATTATCAGCTTAGGTTCATATACATTAGATTATACAATGTTTGAACAAAGAGGCAATTTATTTGTCGGTTATGATCTAGTTAATGAAAGGAAACAAGAATTAGGAATGATGGAGATAATAGAACCTACGATTCTAACAATTGATGAAATTAAAAAGTTACTATTTAATGGAAAAATATTAAACGCATCTTCAATTGTAGCTTTTTACAAATCACTAGATTTTCATCTAAATTATAAAAATAAGATCATGAAATGATATTCTGGTTGAGTAATACTACCAATAATATCAATAATAACTGTAGCATTAATAATTTAGTCGATAATATTAGTAGGTAATAATTTGCAAGACAACTATGATGTTACAGTTATCGGTGGCGGAATATTAGGTTGTGCTATTGCATATTTTCTTTCCATTGTGACAGAATCATCAATTATTGTCATTGAACAAGAAAAAAATGTAGGACTGCATACTAGTAGCAGAAATACTGGAAAAGTTCATGCACCATTATATTATAATCCTGACAAAAAGTCATCCACTGCATTCTATGCATTAAAGGGATTTGACATGATAAAGCGTTATTGCAATTTACACAAATTACCATTTAAAGAAGACGGAGTAATTGAGGTTGCAATAAATGACAGACAAATCGATACGTTGCATAAACACGTTGGATGGGCTCACAAAAATGGGTTGAAAAATGAGGATGTTAAATTTTTAAATAAAGATGAAATTTTACGAATAGAACCTAATGTAAAATGTCAGGCTGCTATTGTATGTTTCCGGGATGCTTCAACTGATTATGGCCTCATAAATCAAAAACTTATGGAAGATGCTATCAAGTTTGGCTGTAAAACTTCGTTTGAAAACAAATTCAGGTCGGTTTACCTCAACACAAACACAGCTGCAAATAGAAAAATGACTATCATTGGTACTGTTAGAGATATCACTACTGATTATATAATAAATGCGGCTGGGGGCAATTCGCTTGATATTGCTCACAATGTTGGTCTCGCAAGAGAATACACCGATCTTCATTTTAGAGGAGAATATTGGATAGCGCCACAAAAATATAGTAACCTTACTAAAAGAAGTATTTATTCAGTACCAAGATATACGGAGTATCCTTTTTTGGATCCCCATTGGATTATTAGAAGTGATGGAAGATGCGAAGTAGGACCTAATGCGGTACCTGTATTTGATCCTTATTCATATAATTTATATGATAATTTAAAAAATGCTATTCCAAAAATATTTAAATCATCCAATATAGGTATATTAAAATTGATTTTAAATAAACAGTTTCTACGCTTAGTAGCAGATGAATTCTCAAGTTCTTTTTTTAAGACAAATATGATAAATAGAGTAAGAAGATTTTTACCATGTTTGAATCCTTCTGACTTTAAACAAAGAGGCAGAGCTGGGATTAGGTCTTTGTTAGTTGATAAAAATGGAAATTTTGCATCTGAGAGTTTACTAGTCGAGGATGAAACTTCATTACACATATTGAATTACAATTCCCCTGGTGCTACTGGAGCATTGCCTGTTGCAATAAATATAGTAAAGAACTTGGCTCAAAAAAATATAGTAAATGGTAATGTATCTAGAAAAATTAACTCTCCATTTAAAGATGAGTTTGAATAATTTATTATTGCCTCATAAGTAAGTTAAGACAATCATTATCCAAATCTAATATTATATTAAGGGAATTTTGAAATAAACTATTGAGGGGTTGTCGTCTAGCTTGGTATGATGCCAGCCTCGGGCGCTGGAGGTCGTCGGTTCGAATCCGACCAGCCCCATAGAATCCTCAATACTATTCTATATTGTAACTCCGTTTTAGTCAGAATTAAACCTCATAATGACTAGCTCAGAATAAATTTATTCAGTATCGAGCATAAACAAGGCATTGCAATTATACATCGGGTGCTCAGGCCGGAGCTATACTTCATGGCAGGGCTCATTCTATCCATCTAATGTAGAGAATAAGTATTGGCTATCATACTATTCTCAAGTCTTCAACTATGTAGAAATCGGATCTACATTTTATAGAATTCCAAATCAATTTATGGTTAAAAACTGGAGTAGAAAAACACCTAAAGATTTTAGATTTACTGCCAAATTTCCCAAAGTAATAACACATGATAAAAAATTCAAGAACGTAGAAAAAGAGTTATCATTATTTTATAATGCGATGAAACCTCTGAAGGGCAAGCTACTTGCCCTATTAATACAATTTCCGCCCTATGTAAAAATTACAGAAGGATTAGAAGCTTTAAAACAATATGATTTTTTCTTTGATGATACCTTCAGATATGCAGTAGAGGTAAGGCATTCATCATGGTTCAATGAACTGGCTTACAACTTTTTTCGAAATATCAATATTTCAATGGTATGGAGTCAAATGGATATATTACAGACTCCTGCAATAGTAACGTCTGATTTTATTTATTTTCATCTGATTGGACATAGGAGCATAAATGAAAAAGATTTTGGTAAGATTCAGAAAGACAGAGCGGAGATGAAGAATAACCACTGATCTTATCAAATGCTATCATCAAAAGTTGATGGATGGAAGTGAACACATATGATTCCTAAATCTATATTTGGATATGGAAATAAACGATCCCATAAAAGGAAAATAGAGCGGTGTTAGTACAAATATGGTGCAGCACTATTGTGTATAGAGGGATAATTATTAGGACAGACTCTTATTTAGTCAGGTCTTTAGCACTCTCTAGCTGGGAACTATGACCACTCCAATATTGTTTAATATCTATTTTTAATTTAAATTATAAGGTTCCTTAGTAACAATGTCTATCCAAAAATTATATTAACTCTTTCTATAGACTCGTTACCACAATAGGCACAATATCTTGGGTTTTTTACCGTAGAAATTCCTATTAATTGAAATTTTATTTTACAATGATTACAGGAGAATGTACCAACCCTCATAGGTAACTCTGATATACTTCTATCAGATATTTGTTTATCGTCCTTATCTTCTGGTTACTTGTCTAACTGCCATTCATTTTAGACGCTACTTCTTGAACTTAGATTCTTTATTGCTGTCTTATCAGGTCGTTAACAATGCCATAAATAGGTTGACCCATAAAATGTTGTTGAGTGCCATTATCAGCTAAACTAATACTAATTGTTCTCCCTTTCGAGATTGATATCGTAGTAAGTACATCATTCCAGGCATTCTTACCGTTTGTCTTTACATCTAAAAGCCCTGAGATTTTTGTGCTACCATCTGCACTAAGTTGAACCCGTTTATCACCTTGAATACGTAGATTCGTTAGGAGATGCGTATGATTATTAGCCCCGTTTATTGGACCCGTATAGAATTCCGATGTAAAGTTGGCTATCTTACCTTTGTCAGTAACTAACTTCCAGTTACCAGATAAGATAAATTTCTCTACAGAGCTCATATTGACTGTATGCGTGGATGGCGGCATTCCAAGAACTAACGAGCTTATCTGCCCGTCTGCACTAAATGTATCATTTGCTGCAAATACTTTACCATCATTAATGAAATAAAGTGAAACAAAAGATACTACAAAAAGAAGTGTAAGCAAAGCAATAGATTTTTTCATCATAGCGACAAGATAGAATAGTATGTTTTAAACTTTCTGTGAATATAACAGTTTACAAATCTATCTTTGAAACTTTAAATCCTGTATAAGTCGTCTTTCTATGTTTGCCAATACACGGATGTAATGAATCTAAAAATCGTGTCAAATTTGATTCAAAAACTACTGGCGTAAAATGAAATTTGTTCCTATACTTGGTTCCACGATTTTCAGTTTATGAGTTATAACCACAATGAAATTCTCTCCAACATCTTAAATCAATTTGAATCATAGCTAAAAACACTTTATTTTCTTTTACTCTTGCCCATATTTCATATTAATTATTGAATTTCAAATACGCTTAAATACAGAAAAGGAGCATTAATTGCGAGTTAATTGACTGGTAAAGATGAAATAACAGCTGCAATGGAACAATTTGAAGAGCAACATCAAAAATTTCTTCCAAAAGTTGATCGGAGATTCGTAATTGATCTATTCTTACGTTTACGCGAAAAACCTAATGACAAGCCAATGTACACAATTGAAACTTGGGTTGAAGAGGGAGGAGATACAGAAGCCATTAGAGACCAGGTGATACAAATGACTGGAACTGCTCTCCAAATTTACGATAAGGGAACACATCTTGTTGCAAATCACCGAATAGACTATG
>Ga0184623_10000017_pt1 | contig 61046 bp, 71 predicted proteins | sample PLM1_100_b1_FD_133138 | JGI IMG/M metagenome (GOLD analysis project Ga0184623, IMG submission 133138) | Groundwater sediment microbial communities from an aquifer in East River, Colorado, USA - PLM1_100_b1 | ecosystem: Environmental > Terrestrial > Soil > Riparian zone | place: USA: East River... | reverse complement strand
TTGAGTGGGACTTTTTTGTTCTAATATAAACATAAGAATTTTTCTTGCAGTTTCGTGAGTCAAAACCTCGAGTATATCTTTTTCGTTATCTTTGAAAAGCCCTACAGGAAAATAATATTTATACATACCACGTCTAGTAGATGTTACCCTCCCTATTTTTTCTAATTTGTCTAACTGATATTGAACTGTTCCCATTGAAATGCCCATTGCCCTTTTGATTCTGCGTAAATGGCACCCAGGATTATCTTGGATGAAAGACAACAATTTCTCAGCAGTACCTTCAATCTCATCCAAATCCAAGCAGCCACCCAAAATACATAACTAATATCGTAACTATCAATATAATAACCTCTTTTACGTATATACAATATTTCCTTTTGCTATTATGTCCTGTTTATAATATATTGTGGTACAAGCATGTAGATGATTGATATCTTTTCTTCATTTAATTATTAACTGACTGACAAGGTTGTATCAAATTTCTTATTAACTCTTGTAACTTACTATCTCTTAATATGAATACAAAAACAGCTTCAGTCTTTGGTCCCATAGTTGTAATTCTAATAGCAGCAGCATCAATACTACCTATTGGTACTAGTATGATGACATATGCCCAAGACACATCAACTACACCAGAGACAGTATATGCTCAAGAGAACGTGACTGGAACACAGAATATAACAGGAATAACATGTAACGAAGCAGATGAAAAAGGCGAAATAGAAGAAGGGCCTGGTGAAGATGATGATGAACCGGGAGATGTTGACGTGAATGATAAAGAAGAAGAAGACGCCTGCTAGAGATACCTGTGTATAAATACACTATGATCGCGGCATAACCAATCATACTCTTTTTTTACATATTGTCATCAGGCAGTAAATGAATGAATATTGATGTCTAGTTCGCACATCCGTAGCGAATAATATTTACTAAAACCGTACCTAGCGGACATTATCTTTATTTTTTCTAATTTGTCTAATTGATATCGAACATTCCATTGAAAAGTAAATTGCATAATTAAAAAGAAATTTGATACAAACATATCAATGAGTTGAAAGTATTAAGAGGAGAATCTATTAATCGCTGACACTCTTGTACCACTATATTATAATAATCAAATCACTATGTAACTCAGATCTAAGCGGTTGAATTCTAACCGAACTAATTCTTGCAAAAAAACAGAAATCAAGATTCTAAATAAAGACAAAAAAAATCTATCAAAATAGTGGATAGATTCAGAATCAAAAAGGTAAAGCTGTTGAGTTGTTAAAGGACCAATCTTCTTGTGCTGAATTTAAAGAGGATGTGAATTTATGATTATTAATTTTCAAGTTTCGGCTTGAATTTGTTTATAAAATACCTCATTATTACCGGTAGTATTGTCTTGCCATACTATATGCAAATTGCCTTCTGTTGTTACGAATGAGGGACATTCTGAGATTCCACCATTATTGCTTAAATCTACTGTTTGACTGAATGTTATTCCTCTGTCAGTACTCTTCTTTAGTAATATTTCTTCTGCATCATGAACTGACTCCTGCCACACAACAAGTAAGTATTTATCTACCATGACCGTCTCCACATTAGCTGAATTAAAGCCATTTGAAACTTTTACAATGTTCCCAAAACTATGCCTTGAAATACTAAGGCTCAAAGCCACAGAGTGGAAATTAATATCAAAATTTCCTGTATCAAAACATCTTTTTCTTCGAGCCAAATACATGAATACGTCTAACAATTAAATTTATAGCTAAATAAGACGAACTTGATGCAACGATTGATGCTATTGTGGCAGCCTGTACTGGTTGATAATTTATCTTCAGCAATTCAAGTAAAATGAAGAACCGTAATACATTATTGATAATATCAAATATAGAATCAGCAAATACCATCTTGGTTACTATTTGTTTGAAAATATGAAAATTTAATTTGCCAGTAATTTTTTTTGTATATTTCTTTCTATTATCAAGATGAAAAAGAATAGCAAAAACTAATTTAGAAGATATGAATCCGATTATTACAGTTAATGCTGAATTTACAAAATTGTCAGTGGAATAGGTCGTAGAATAGTAAGCTACGACAAGACTTACTACAAAACCAACTATTCCTGAAATCAGTAGATTTTTGTTGAGAGATATGGTACTTTTATTCTTTTTATAAAATTTTGTAATGAAATTTGTAACATTAATACTTGAAATTCTTTTCATTCAATTGTGATAGCACAAACAATGATTTATGGCTTGGGATTTATTTCAATTTCTTATTTTGGTCAGGACTGAATAACTAATAGACTGTTGACAGGCGAAGCTAGGCACTATTAATTTAAGTTACCAAAAGCAACAACCACTTAAATCATATCGAAGTACATGTAGAATACGTCCGCTAAAAGAATTACTTGTTAAGGGCCTTTATCAGAACATAATCTATATCCCCTGATAGAGAAAGCTGTTTCATTTTCAGTGCTGATCGGTGTACTATTCTTTCAGCAATATCTACAGCAAGTCTCTCCAAAAAAGAACTATGTTCGCCCATAATCATCCTCCTGAACTCTTTTCTGTCCTTAACATAAAAATCTGTTAATGGCACATATACAGATTGTCCTATACATAAGATATCTTTTATTAGGAAGTGCTCCATTGCAATAATGGATTTAATTCGGTTTAATTCATAGTGCTCTGAAGCCCAAGTGAATGATAAAATCCCTAGAACTCTAAGATTTCTTAAAGAATCAAATAGCATGTTTTTACCGGACATTCCAATAGGTCTTGTCCTTGTTACAACAGGAATGGCAATAACTAGGACGCCCCCTTTTTTTAAGACTCTATGTGACTCTTCAATAAACCGCAGAAATGGTTTAAAATGTTGTGCTGACTCTAGAGCGATAATTCTATCTGCAAAGGAATCTGCAAATGGGAGAGATGTCGCAGTGGCATTTATTAATGATATGGCAGCATCACCACGATTACTATTATACTTGTTATTAGTAACATTTGTTTTAATGGATGATTCCATTACACGCTTCTTGTCATTAGCGTATCTACTATTTGTGACAGACGACATCCTCAATGCCTGATAGTTGATATCGATGCAAATAAGATTGTCAATGGATTTGTATTCCGAGTTCCATTGCTTTGCAGGACCTGAGAAACCACTTCCAACGTCTATTATCTTTTTCGCATTATCGAGCTCAGCAAAGTTTCCCGTAAGTGTACATAGGGCATGTTGTGCTTGCTTAATACTCTTGGTTTCGTGAGTCCAAAAACCAAAATTAAACATAGTTGTGCCAGTCAAAAGTTGTGAGTACTTAGTTAAAAATTGGTATAAATTAACAACGCTACGTTCATTGCGCCTTACAAGCGCCAGGAGTCTATTAATTCTATTTAACCACAATGCTGAATTTACCTGTTAATTGACTATCTATGAATATCTTTCCATTGCCTCCAATTAAATTTACAACATGATTCCAAAAAACTATGGAAGTAACAATGAAATTCAAAGTTCACGTTTCAAATTAAATGAAATTTGTTCGTATCCGCAGCTTCTTCATATGGTGGTGGATAATTGATTCGATGTGTCCCACTTTCCCCAAGACAGGTCAAATCCGCCACAAAAGCCTATTTTACTTTCAGCGGAATTCTTAGATGTTATATAATTAATTTAAATAAAATTAAAATAATTATATTAAAAACTTATATCTGCGAATGGCATACAGTCATGTTCCTGAGATGGCGAGAGGTGTGGAGCCTTTATTGTCGAACAATAACAAAATCGTTAGCATAGTAGATGATGAGTTAGATATAATTGAGCTATTTCACTATGCCATATCCGGTAGCATTGATGGCATTTCTGTTGTGAGTTTCAATGATCCTGTTGTTGCTTTAGAACATTTTACGGATAATAAACAGGTCTACGCTCTGGTTATTTCTGATCTAAGAATGTCAGGTCTTAATGGTTTGGAGCTACTAAAGAAGGTAAAGAGCATAAATCCTAATGTAAGAACGATATTGATGAGTGCTTATAATTTTGAAGAAGATGAACTATTCCAGAGATATATGAAAGAAGGTATTATAGATACATCTATTCAGAAACCTGTTACTATAAATGCGCTATGTCAAAGAGTAAGGGATGAATTTCAAGCCTATCAATTAGCATCACTTTTAAATTAAATTCAAAAGTCCTGGTTTAGCAAAATTGCTTTAAAAATTAATTTTAAAACTATCTTAATATTGGCATGTGTTATATCATCATTGCCAATAAAGAATAAAATAATCTCATGTTACTTGTCTTGGTAAGCCAGATTTTTTAATACTTATTTGACACGAACCCGTTCATATCATCATTTAGATATTTGATCCACTAATTTTTAGGCTTTGAATCATTTATTATAATAGTGAATGCTAAAGTACCGCACTCTTAACAGTGATTGTAATATCATCAATGTATATTTTGCGTGATTTTCAGATTAAGGGACACAGAAATTTATACTATCAATACGTTCTTAAGAGGATGATACTAGTACATGTTATGATCAATATTGAAACAAATCGTGTATTTGCATACTCGACCAGGAACAAAAATGTCTATATTTGTGTCAACTACATTATCAGGAAGTTGGCCTAATTGAAGACTTTGCAGTATGTGAAGTCCTTTACTGCTCAGCCCAAGCAAAAAAGTAAATTCTGTGTAATGTGTGCAAATATAGCAACACAGATAGCATGTTTTGAGGTTGGAGATAATGTAACTGTCATTGAAAAATATTGTGATACCTGTATTAGTAATATTAAAAAAAATCTTTAATTTCTATTTTCAATTATTAATTAAAGCATGCATCATTATCTGCTAATACCAGGAATTAAAGAGAAGGAAATTTGAATATCTGATATTGTTCTTGTTCTTCAACTTGTCATGTATCCTAGAACGATCCATCAATAGGCATTTGAAATCAAAGTGATTTTGTTGAGTACATATATCACATATCTATAAGTAGGTCCCTTACAAGGATTACAAATTCATGTGGATGTCAAATACGCCCTAAAAAACCTAAACGATTCCTTATTTTGGATTCTTTTGGTTGTCTAAATTAGCACTATTAGTCTTGCTAAGAACTATTTCTATAAACTTTCGAAAAATATTCATAAGTTTCAGCCTCAAGTAGCCATGAATGTTGTAATTGACATCATAAATAACATAATTGATACTAACATTTAATAATATTTCTTTTTAAATATCATTTTATAGAAAATTTGCTATAAATGCACGAATTAAGACGCGATTGAGTATTGATGCTAAGGTTTTTATGGAATGTTTTTCAAATAATATTGTTTATTATGAGAAAAAGAATCGAAATGATGGCAAAGTCAACATCTGCCAAGAATGGTCATGAGCGCATCATTACAAACAGAGACAATATCAGACATTTGGAATATTTTAATAATGGACAGTGGCGTCATAGTGACAAGTGTAAGGCGTTTACAAATAAAGAGTGTAAGTTGAAGTGACTTAACAAATCTTTACAAAAAAATCTGATAAGGGTGGGCTATTTTGAGAATTTATAGGATTGCGTTGTACTGACACACTAAGTGTCTATATTACAACTTATGCTAACATTAGTCACAATTTTCCACGTTCTTATTACAAAATGATAATGTCAATCAAATAAAGTAAAATGTACCAATATGGTAGTAAAGATTTACTAATTGTAAGATGACGTGTATACCAAGCTTGAGCAAAGACGTTAGGCTCTTTGACATGTCATATATCTTAGACGGTAGGTCAATGAAAATTTGAGAGATGCGGGTATCCTTACGATTATCTATATTAGTAAGGATATAGTAAATTATTCTAAATATGGCTTCAATAGATGAGCATATAATTCGATGTAGTGAATGTGGAAGAAATTTGATAGTTAAAGATACAGTTAACAATGGAGTGGCATTTTTAAGTCATCTGAAAGTGGACCATGGGATTACATATTCTGTTCAACGTATGACACAAACAAGGATTAAAAGCAAAAAATCCAACGATAACGATTACGAAGTTAAGTTTTTCTATTAGGGTAATGAGAGCTCTTCCACGGAGCTACTATATAGTAAATCATTTTTGACTCAATTTTTTGGCCCGATGAATTATTTCATCTCGAGATATTACTAAAATTTCGACCACTTTCTCATCCATTGCAATAGTGTAATGATGGATTCTACTAGTTCCTGACCTTTTGAAGTAAGTCTATATTCTACCCTAGGAGGTATTTCGTTGTATGCTTGCCTTTCTAATATTCCTCCTTTTTCTAATTCTTTTAGTCTGCGAGCTAGGGTCTTACTACTAAACCCTTTTAGTAACTGTCTAAATTCTTTGTGTCTGACTGGGTCTGTAGAGCAACAAAGAGGTATTAACATCTCTATTGTTCCCCTTTTGGTAATTAACTTCCTAATTTTGGCCGTTTCTTTCATTAGATTTGCTGCGTTATAACCCGCAAAACTACATTCATTCTTATACATCGGTAATTGCTTTACTCCTTGTCCTTTTGTTTCCAATGTGTCACCTAGTTTACTAAACTCTCCTTGACAACTTAAATAGTTTCTGTAGTAAACTATATAGCAATGAAACAAAACATTTTGAAAGCGAAAATCAGAGAAAGGTATCGTAAGATTGCATTAAACGGTAATTCAAATTGCTGTTGTGCGCCTCAGGAATGCTGTAATACCACAGATTCCAATCCTAAACATTCATCACTTGTTATTGGTTATAATGACAAAGCGTTAGAATCAATACCGGAATCCTCTATTCTTGGACTTGGTTGTGGTGCACCTCTTAACTTTGCTAATCTGAAAGAAGGAGAAACTGTAGTTGACTTGGGCTCTGGTGCTGGAATAGATGTTTTCTTAGCATCGAAACAGGTTATGCAAAAAGGTAAAGTAATTGGGATTGATTTTACAGATGATATGCTGAAGAAGGCCACATCGGCAGCTAATGATAACAAAATAACAAATGTTGAGTTTAGGGAAGGAGACATTGAAAACAATATCCCTGTTCAAAGTAATTCAGTTGATGCTGTCATAAGCAATTGTGTTATCAACCTTACTACGGATAAGTCAAGTACCTTCAAGGATGTTTACAGAATTTTGAAGAAAGATGGCCAAGGAAGAATCATTATTTCTGATTTGGTTACAAGCAAAGAAGTACCTGGGGAATCAATCAATGCTGGCGATTGGTGTAGTTGCATTGATGGAGCGTTAACAAAGCAAAATTACATTAACAGCATACAGAAAGCCGGTTTTCATGATGTGAGAATTTTGAACGAGCAGTTGTACAAAGATGAACATAAGAAAAACGGAAGAAAAATTACAAGTGTAGTTGTAGGAGCGGTAACAGGTAAATGAGATTCTTAAAACGAGAACCTGAAAAGACAATTTTGTTTGTCTGTATTGAAAATGCGGGCAGGAGTCAAATGGCTGAAGGATTCTTCAATAAATATGCTCCAAAAGGATACAAGGCAATAAGTGCTGGAACCAAACCTGTTTCACAAATTAATCCATTAGCAGTGGAGATTATGAGAGAGGTTGGTATTGACATTAGTAATCAAAAATCAAAGGACATTACAGAAGACATGATTCGTAATTCTGCAAAAATAGTAAATATGGGTTGTATGGAAAGAGAATCATGTCCAACACTTTTTTTGCACAATTTCCTGGATTGGAACATTGAAGACCCAAAAGATAAACCCATTGGGAAAGTGGAGGAGATAAGAAATGAAATTAACCAGAGAGTAAAAGAGCTTGTCGCAGGTCTTAAGACTAACAAGTAAGTTAACAACCACCCAAAAGAAATTTTTTGCTGAACTTATCGGCACCTTCATAGTAGTAGTCTTGGCTTCAGGTTCTGTTGTACTTGATGCAAAACTTGGTAAAACACTGGGAATTCCATTCATAGCTTTTGCTCCTTTTGTGGGAGTTGCAATAAGTGTTTACCTTTTTGGTAAAGTTTCGATGGCTCATTTTAATCCTGCTGTCACAATCGGATACTTAATTACGAAACACTTGCCAAAAAATTTACTGCCATGTTACATTGGTGCCGAAATAATAGGTGCTTTACTTGGAAGTATTTTTGTGAAGTATGTAATTGGAACAGAAGCTAATCTAGGAGCTAATGTTCCAAACTATGACTTTCCGCTTCTTGTGATATTTGGGACAGAAGTTTTGGCATCTGGACTTTTAATGGGAGTAATATATGCAGTCGTATATACAAAAGGATTGAGAGGCTTCAGCGGTATTGCAATAGGGGGAATAGTTGGATTGGATATTTACTTCTTAGGATTTATTTCCGGTGCCTCTATGAATCCTGCTCGCTCTTTAGCTCCAGCATTGTTATCAGGCTCTTTGGGAGATTTGTGGTTATATTGGTCTGCGACTTTTGTCGGGACTGCATTGGTTGCTTTGATGGTAAGGAAAAAATATGAATCAAATTTGACACGACATTCAGTAGCAATTAGAAAATAGAGTAAAGTAACAAGGAAACAATATATCGTTGGTATAGGCGCGGAGGAGTTAAGGACTAATTTGTCGCTAAAAGAGGATTTATTTGATTCAAGTACAATCAATTAATCATTTACCTGTATTTTGCTAGCGCCAACTTCTTGGACCACATAAAAATCATTAGATACTTGAATAATGTCTCCAGGAGCTATTTTGTTGTGACTCCTTTTTTTTCTTAATGCTATTCCAAATGGACTTTTCTCCTCTTCAATAAATTTAAGCCAAATCATACCCACGTTAACAATATTCTTAAATTCACATTCCCATACCAAATGATACACAGTATCTAGTGCCTGTCTACTGATTTTATTGTTCCTTAAGATAACAGACTGTATATCAGGTTCGTTGCAGTAATATACTCTTACCTTCATCGGTTCTTACTGTTATGTTGTAGTACCAAATAATCTCACCTACTCTATCCTTCGCTATTTCCACTCCCAGGTCTTGTCTATGAAATTTCCCTGAGCATCAAGTTGTGCCTCGAAGACTCCGACTATGTTATTGAGGAATTCCAATTTGCCCTCTGAACTTGTCTCAAAAAATATTGCTCCCCGCCATTTTAGAAGACCTGAGGAATCAAACCTCCCAATTCCCTCACCAGTATATGTCGCGATCTCTCCGTCTGTAGTCGTTATCACTCCATTACCAACACCATGGAGTACTCCTTTAGACGATGGGCTGGCCACATAGGTCAGTATTTCGGTTACCTGTACACCCTTAAGACTGCCGGTCGCCGATATACTTGTCTCCATTGTAGGACCTTCCACATCGAGCACTCTTTGACTAGAAATTTTACCTTTCAATTCTCCGATTGATTCTCCCAACATTATGTTCAAATAAGTTTCACTGTACTTAAGTGTACTCCAAAAAGAAATTCAACTGATTCAGGCCCAAAGGGTTTGTAATTTGAACAAAGATATTGAAAGTAAACTGAATTTGAATTAATGATCTTTTTCAGAATTTGAATCAATCAGTAAATCTTTCAAAGTTTTAACACATTCATTGTAAAGTTCTTGATGAAATTTTATTCCTTCTTGACAAAGTCTGGGATTCGTATCTCCATGTGGATGATCGATATTCTGACAATGTCCGTTTTGCGTTTTTCGTTTAAGATTTGTAACTGACCAAGACATGAACATTAGTGCCATCACCCAGATTATATATTCAACATTATTATGATCATAACTAACTCTGCATTCATCCTGTTTTCTGTTAACTAGGTATTTGCTTGCCTCAACAGGGCTTATCTCGCCCAACCTCCACATTAAAAAAGGGACGAATACTCCCTTACCACTCTTTTCTTTACTTTCTCTCACAACTTTTTTGAACGATTGTGACCAAGCATCAATGTCTTCTTCATTTATTTTGGATATATCACTTTCAAGAAGTGAATTTTCTAGTATCCTGTAAAAATGCAAGATAGTATCCTGATTCATTTTGTCCATACCATAAGTTGTTTTGTTTTTATGACATATAATCCGTCACTTTGAATCAGTGTTATTTTAGAAAGCCCAACGAACGCTCAACCATATTGGAAAGACGTATTATATTGTTCTCCAGTAATTAATGATCGTAAATGAATGTCGATAATCATCATAAGAGTATAGATTTTTCTGATAGCATTTGCACGTGTAAGGAATGCAATCATAAGATGAGTAGAGACTGCTTCAAACTTCATTGCGACTGTTGTAAAAAAGAAGACCATTCGTTGGTGATGAATGGAATTGAAGGATTTGAAACTAAAAATTAAGAGTTTCCAACTCGCAATAATTTACTGAAGATTTTGTTCCTGTAAATCCTTCACCCAAATATGTTCTATAGCATGTGAAGGTATCAATTCTCTACGTATGATAGAATTTTCATTTTCCTTTCTATAAAAAGTGATTGTAACAAAATCAGCTACAACCTGCATGTTTATAGTTTCACAAGGTTCTGGATCTTTTAATGCGTCGAATTCTTCAATCACAACTGTACCTGGCTTATCATATTGTCTAACCGCATAACGAATAATTATATTCTCTACTTCAGAACCATGAAATTTGAATACTTTCTTGTTGTTGTTTATCACTCCTGTCTTTATGGTATTCTTCTGTAAAATAGCTTTGCAAATTTTGGTGAGTTTCATTTAGGGTTCGGTGGTAACAGTGTGGAATTCTACGCTAGTCCAGTTGAGACTGGTCGTATGAGTATTGTTTACAATATGTATTCACTACACATTATCGCAAATTAGAGAGTTGCGCCTGTTTGTTGCAACAAATTCAATTGATCTACGACATCCCGGTGTTCTACAATTATACCATTTTCTATTCTATAGAGATCAGCAGATCTAATGTTTATTGGTTTGTACGTAGGTGGCATTCCTTGAAATTCTCCTTTGTGTGTGCCACTTCCGTTAAGGAATATAACTACAAGGTTACCATCTGCAACTATCTGTTCCAGGTTCGCATGCCAATCAGGAAACGCTTTAAAGAATGCGCTTAAGAATTGTTTGAATCCTTCCTTTTCCTTTCCTGCAACATCATTCAAATAGTTTTCAATCGCTGACAGATTGTGTTTATTGAAAATTTCCTCTATAAATGATTCAACTAGGGCCTTATTTCTTTTCTCCTGTGAACTATTTTTTTCTGATAAAGACATATGATATATGATATTCTATATGGTCAGATCATTTAATCAACTTACCGGGTATTCACTTGGTAGCCATCTCGTTACTTAACATTTAAAATACTACTTTTTGCCTTATACTGCCATAATGAAAAGGGAGAAGGCCCACTACGTCGATGGATATGTCTTGGCGGTTCCGAAGCGTAATATTGACGCCTACCGACGTATGGCCCAGATGGGCGGCAAGATCTGGCGTGAACATGGTGCCTTGGAATTCCGTGAATGTGTCGACGATGACCTGGCGGTAAAGATGGGAGTGCCGTTTTCCCGTATCATGAAGAAAAAGCCCAACGAAACCGTTGTTTTTTCGTGGATTACGTTCAAGTCTCGCGCGCATCGAGATCGCGTGAATGCCAAAGTGATGAAAGACCATCGCTTAGCTAATATGGATTCCAAATCGATGCCCTTTGACCTTAAGCGCATGGCCTATGGTGGTTTCAAGCTCCTCGTGGATGCTGGTTAAACAACTTATTGGAGATGAACTGACGGTTATTGGTAAGCGTTATAGATTTAGTCTGTCCTGACGCAATAGTCTTGCACTACCAACGCAATTACTTGATCTCTGGTCCCACCATTTTCAAAAAATAGGTTATAGTTGATGCTATCGAAGAATTTATCTTCACTCCCAAGAGTTCAAACTAACAAACTAACTAATCCTTCCAACTAACAAACATATGTTTCAGATAGTTGGAATAATCTCTTATACGAGATAAATGGTTAATATTTTGAATTATGAAATATGTTACTATATATTGTTGCTGAGTACATTTAGAGAACTACTAGAGATGCGAATGCGGTGGAACTGATAATGCTAGGATTACGAACCCAAGGAGTGCATATTGTTACTGTATTTTCAAACTATCTACTGCGTCCATGATAACTTGAGTAGCGTGTACTCCAAACTTTGCCTTACAATAGTTTTCATTTGTCAGCTTTGAATCAAGCTTGTTTGTCCTTATCAACTGTGAAACTCTATTTACTGCAGCAAGATAATTCATGGAAGATATCCAAGTCAGTATGATTGTACATTTGTCGCAAACTTCAACTTTAACATTGGCCCCATATATTTCACCACAAAAAACGCATTTGTTATATACTATTGATTTACTAGCCCTAGGAGCATTAATACCAAAATGAACTGTATTAAAACACTCAATACACAAGTGTTGGTTACATGTTGAACATGTATGGTATTGTTCATGTTTAGTACATTTTTCACACACTGCCATTGCTTAGAAGCACCATGTGCAAGACATCATCAAGAAACGATTGTTGTCATGAATTAAAATATTCATTATTTATCTACTTGTATTATTAGTTAGGTAATCTCTCCTATATCTAGTTACTTTTACCAATAACTACGGGCGTGATAAATGTTTAATTATTGTTTTCGGAGGGCTCGGAGGGACTGTTTAGAAAACACAATCCCATTGATTACATGTAGAAATTTTTGCTCTATCCATCCTTGAAATTTATGTTTCTATGTGCCCCATCACAAAATGGCTTATTCTCTGAAGCACCACAACGACAGAGAGCATAATGTTCCATCGATGCTCCCTCACCAAACTCTACCCCTTCTCCAAGAAGTTCTATTCCTCCAGTAATATGATAAGGTCCGTTTTTTGAAACTGTAACCATTGGATTTCTTTTTTCTTCCGGGTCCCTATATTCAATATCATCAATGGAATAGCTGAGGGCACCAGAGGGACACTTTCTAATTGTATTAATTACTTCTTGTATTCTAGCACCATCAGCATCAATCCATGGCCTTTCATTAAGCTTGAAAACCGATGGCAAATTGTCTACACATTCAGCGGCGTGAGAACAAATCTTCCTATTATCATGTATCGTAATTTCCTTTCCAAAAAAGTTCCGTCTTTTGTCTTTAATTCTTTTCTCGTTATCATTCTCGTGCAGAGTTTTGTTTAGACTTGAAAATCCGATTGTTCCGTGTGTTCCATCACAAAATGGTTTATTTTTTGATGCTCCGCATCTACATAAGGCGACTCCGCGTATGGTTGAAAGGGGCTCACCTTTTGAGTCCTGAAGATTGTCAACTAACTTAGGTTTCATGTCGTTTATCAAGTAATATGGACCATTTACCAGTGGCAGAATCTTCGGCTTCACTTCATCATTAACATCAGTATTATCATTATTTTTATTTGATATCATGCAAACACCACTTGTTTTGGTTTCTTTGGAAAAGTAATACTTTTGTTACCTGATAAAAACTTCATCGACATAACACCATTTCCATTTTTCACCAGGTTCAAAAGATCTTATGATTGGGTGACCTGTTGACTTAAAATGGTTTGTCCCGTGTTTATTTACAGAAGAGTCACAACATCCTACATGACCACACGTTAAGCAAAGACGCAAATGCACCCAGTCAGATCCGATTTTCTCACATTCTTCACATCCTTTTGTATTTCCATTGATTCTTTGATTCACTTTATCCATGTGATCACATGAATCCGCAACTTTATTGTTCACTTCACTTCATATTATTTGCTCTGAGAATATTTAATAGTTGTTAATTGATTCTTTTGCTTTAACTGTCTGGTTATTTTCATAAAATTGCCTAAATATTTTTGTTTTTATGGGCGACCTCATGTTTTAACCGAATTATATCTAATAATTTCTAAATTAGTTTAGTTGCCACTTCTATCTTACTAAGATCAAAGAAATCTTAAATTCGATCATATGTTCTCTTACTAGTGGCAGGTATAGAAAGACATGGTCAAGTATTTCCTATATTGTTGGTTAATTTTATAGGTACCCTAGGATTTAGTATCGTCTTACCTTTTCTTGTCTTTTTAGTTAGGGATTATGGCGGAAATGCTATAGTTTATGGTATACTAGGTGCAACTTATTCTGCTTTCCAGCTTATCGGTGCTCCAATTTTAGGAAAATGGTCTGATGTTTATGGTAGAAAAAAAGTTCTTCTATTAAGTAATTTCGGAACTTTACTTGGTTGGATATTTTTCATTTTTGCACTATTTTTACCAGTAGAAAAACTTCATCTTGATACTGTTCTTGTCGGAAGTATTGTTATAAGTTTTCCTCTCCTTGTATTATTCTTTGCCCGAGCTATCGATGGAATTACAGGCGGAAATATTTCTGTAGCCAATGCATATCTTTCCGATATATCATCGGATGAAACCCGGAGTAGTAACTTTGGAAAAATGGCTATATCAGCTAACCTAGGTTTTATTTTAGGTCCTGCCATAGCAGGGATATTGGGAGGAACGATCTACGGCGCGTTATTGCCAGTTTCGGCTGCATTGCTTCTGTCATTAATTACGCTAATTGTAATTGGTTTTAGATTAAAGGAATCTAGGCCCTCTTCTCCTGAAATTCTGGTCCCAGAAGAAGGTAGCATAAGAAAAGTATTTGCACAAGAGTGCAAAGACTGTTACGATAATGAAAATTCCAAGAAACTCAAATTTCGAGATGTCTTTAAGTTGGAACATATTCCATATTTACTTGTATTATATTTTTTGATATTTCTTGGATTTAATATATACTATGCTTCATTTCCGACTCATGCCGCTAATGATCTAAAGTGGTCAATAACACAGCTAGGAATATTTTATGCGATATTAAGTGGAGTAATGGTTCTCATCCAAGGTCCTGTCTTACGCAAGGCGTTAAAAAAATTCTCAGAAGAAAAACTGGTCATAATTGGTAGCATAATTTTAGGTACAAATTTTATCTTATTTGTATTCAATAATATTATCAGTGTATATGCGGCTGTAATTTTATTTGCAGTTGGTAATGGTCTTATGTGGCCATCATTTATGTCCATATTGTCAAAGCGTGCAGGAACAGCTTTTCAAGGATCAGTACAAGGTGTTGCAGGTAGTTTTGGAGGCCTAGCAAGTATCATCGGGTTAACATTGGGAGGATTTTTGTATAACTTGGTTGGAGCAGCTACTTTCCTAGTTAGCGCTGGGGTAATATTCACGGTCTTTATTATGTCCTTCCGGTTACTGAAAATGAAGAGTTTTGATTGACTAGACTATAATGAAAGTTAAACTTAATACCTAATCGTTACCATTCTTTAGTGATCATTAAATCAATAGACTTAACGATATTGTTAACATTTTCCTGCTGAATTTAAAGAGGATGTGAATTTATGATTATTAATTTTCAAGCTTCTGCTGGTATTTGTTTATAAAATACCTCATTATTACCCGTAGTATTGTCTTGCCATACTATATGCAAATTGCTTTCTGTTGCTGCGATTGAAGGACATTCTGAGATTCCATTGTTATTGCTTAAATCTACTGTTTGACTGAATGTTATTCCTCTGTCTGTACTCTTCTTTAATAATATTTCTTCTGCATCATGAACCGACTCCTGCCACACAACAAATAAGTTATTATCTACCATGACCGTCTCCACATTAGATGATTTAATGCCATTTGAAACTTTTACAATGTTTCCAAAACTAATGCCGAAATCGTCACTTTTGACCGAATAAAGTTCGTTACCTTCTATCTGCCTGTTACTTGTCCAGAAGACTAATATGTAATTGTCTTTTGAGAGTATCTGTGGTTCTCCTCCATTTTTACCTTGGTTCAAATCAACAATTTTATCATTAAGAGATACATTATTGTCTTGGCCATTCTTATACATGACTTTTGTATTATTGTCATATCCGTTTACGTCCCACACTACAAAAAAGTTAGTATCGTCTGCTGCAACCTTCGGGAAAGAATCATTAACACCTGCACCGATTTGTATTTTCGAGTCAAATGTTGAACCCCCGTCAATACCATGCCTGAGCAAGATGTGGTTTCCTTTATCCGCGTCAAGATTATTCCAAATCACAAAAACGTTGGTCCCTGATGCTGTTATCTCTGGATGATAAGCAATAACATTTTCGTCACTTATCGTTATGACCTTTCCAAATGCCGTTCCTTGATTCGTACTCATTCTGAACAAGACCTCTTTGTGTCCGGACGTATTATCGGTCCAGACTACATAGACATTATTTTCAACTGCAGCAATCTGTGGATGTTCTGAAAAGCTCGGGTTGTCACTTAGATTTATACTCCCTCCGAAGGTTATACCGCCATCACTACTGGCTTTGAAATATATATCGTAATTATTGTCTTTGGAGCTTTGAGTTGACTCACTCCATACTACATATACATTATTTTTCCAAGCCGCGATTTGAGGATAAACAGAATCATTTTGATTTTGGCTTAGATTCCTTAATTGCGGTGCCATATTAGTTTCTAGGCTTGCCTGAGCCTGGTTTCCCAGCGCATACGAGCCTACTGAAGATATGAGAGATATCAGGATCAAGGTGTATTGCAAGAGTATTGATGATATCAACTATTCATCTTGAATAGAATGTAAATAGAGCTATTAAGAATTTTCTAATCTTGCCAAGAGAATTACATTTTCAGAATTTTTCGGTCTCGGAGGTTTGTGAATCATTTTTACACAAAATTACCCTCACTATCAAATTTTGCAAGACGAGTATTGTTTCTACCATCAGTAACATAGACAAAGTCATATGAGTCTGTAGTTATATCATGTAAATGAACAGAGAACAAATGGTGGCCTATCAGAGTCGATAAAAGGTTACAAACGTTCCAAACTAGTTCTTCGTGTATCTAATATTTTCAGGTCCTAGTTCTTCTCTAGGCTTTAATTTGATTACTATTGTATTGCTTATTTTGTTAAATATTCTCTGTCTCTTATTATTAGTAAAAATCAATCCTAAGATTACGTCTATAGGAAGCAGGAATGCTTTACCAAAGCTTTCTATGGCAGCATTTTTAATATTAACATCCTTGCCAGACATGTCTGTTGTCTTTATATTCATAAGCTTCTTTCCTATTGATTGTCCGCTAGTACACTCAAAGTAAGTCCAATATGCAAAGAAAGCAAGGCTTGATAAGACGTAGTTCAACGATGTAGCGTTCTTGTGCTCCGTTGTCATGTCGTTACCGTAGTTGAAGAACCAAAATGGAAATGCTGTCAATGCAAATAAAATTCCTAAGACTATAGAAACTATAATGAAATCAACTAGCCACGCCAGAAATCTATCCGCCCAACTGGCTAATCTTAATTCGACAGGAAAATTGCCTCTTCCTTTACCTTCTGATGCTGCTGGTGGAGCAATATTAGATGATTCCATCTTACTTGTCTTGTAATGGTCTATCGTTAGATATATTTAATTTTATTTCATGTATGCGATTTATCGTTTCTTTACGAATGTAAGATTGGATAGGAAAATACGGTATTGAGTTACTTTTATTGCCATCTTTAATTGACGATTAATTAATATAATGTTGTGGCTATTTCCTAGGAAAAGGATAAAATTGAAAACAAAATCGTCGAAAATTATAACATCCGAAAGAAATGAAAGACGTGATTTGTTCAATTACAGTTTGATAGCACGTTTTTACAGAACCAAACACTATCCATTATCTTTACAGCTCTTCTTTGTAATAGTACTTGTTATATTCATATATGATGGTTTTGTTGGACCAGATTCTGCTGATGCTAACCTAATTACTTTGGCTCTTTCTGGCGTTTTTTGGTATCCAATGATATTTGGAGGACTTTTCTTTTTAGGTAGATCATGGTGTGCAGTATGTCCTGTCGGAGCAATTGCGGGAGCTGCTAACCGATTTAATCTCGGATTCAAATTTCCACGTCAATTAAGCACCTGGGGTCTTCCGCTGATAGCATTCATAGGACCTCTCTGGGGTTTTAGAGAATTTGGAATTAATGTCTTACGTGAACCTCTCATTACAGCTGTATGGATAAGTGGAGTAATTGCCATAGCCATATTGGTAAGCATACTATTCAAAGGCCGGGTTTTCTGCAGATTCATGTGTCCAATAACAACGCCATTAGCAGTAAGGTCAAGGGTCGCGCCAGTGGAGGTTAGGACAAAAACAATGGCTACCTATTCAGATATGTCTAACAAACAACGACAACATGTTTCCTCCTCTACCATTAAAAAACTTCCAATGACGGCGGAAATATCAAAAGCTAACAACACTGGGAATATGACAAGTGTAGGAAAAATTGACCCTACTTGTAAATCATGTAAGACGCATGATTGCTTCAAAGGTAACGAAGATACCGAAGGATGTCCATGGGGAGAACATCCAGCCACGATGACAAATAATTCAGCTTGCAGTATGTGTATGAAATGTGTACATTCATGCCCGCCAACGGAACCTATGCGTCTTAGACTCAGAATGCCATTTTCAGAATTATGGCAAGTATTTCGACCCGACATTTACGAAGCTCTTACAATCTTGGTACTGATAGGTATATTCAATACATTTCTTTGGCATGAGACGATAGATCTTTTTTTACCTGGATTCAAGGAAATGCTACTGGAGGGAACACAATCCCTATTTCCATTCCTTTCAGAAGAACAGGTTGAACGTGGTATTATTAGGTATGTTATGTCTATTGGAATGGTACTAGGCATATACACATTTGCTTCGCTTGTATCCAGTAAATTATCTGGACAAAAATTAAGATCTAATTTTGCTAACTTTTCATATCCATATCTCGCAGCGTTTTTTATTTATGGTATAGTTGATTCTACATTTGGGCAGATTGCAAACAATGGTGGTCTTTATTTGACAGCAGCATTACACCACCTAGGCATATATCTTTATATCTCACCAAACTTGATGGATCTCGGCTCTCTTGAAGCATATTCAATGAAATGGATCATTGAAGCAATACTTGCCGTACTTGTTGGAGGATATGTTACTTATAGAATTGCCCTGAATATTACTAGTAATAATACCAAAAAAATGATACTTGCGGCGACTCCACATATGTTGATGATACTATTTTTGGTTCTGATTTTCACAACCATTCTCCCAAGATGGTCTTAGAAAATGACAATAAATCGACATATCTCTATTGATACAAGTGCCTGTAAGCCATTATTAATTTTCTTGATTTTCTTTATCACTGGTCTAGGATTTATTCAGGAGGTGGCTGCTGATAATGAAACCTCGGAGAAGTGGGATAGGTTACTAATAGAGGAAATTCCATTACTTAAAGAAAATATAGAAGGTATTATCAATGCTATTGATAAAAGTAACTATACTATGGTAAGAGAACAGATTGATGATATAGAATCAGCAGGCAATTGGTTTAATGTAAGAAAAGAACTTGAATCAAGAAATCAAGTAGATCTTATTTCAAGTTTTAATGATTCACTCTCCAGGTTGGATCAATTAGCCACAACCAATAATTCTGCTTCAATAGAACAGGCTCAAATATTATCGAAAGATTTTAATAAAATAGAGCAGGTTTTAGGCCAACCAGTTATTGATTTTCAAAGATTGCTGTTGGTAATTTTCATAATAGGATCGCTGATTGCCCTTGGATTACATGCAATACCAAAGGTACGAAAGAGACTTAATATTAAATTTTAGTCTAATGATATGTTAGATCAATAATCGCTTATTATGTTTGTAAAATATTTACAATAAATGTGTTAATAACATGTAAATTTAGATCGGGCCCGGAGGGATCCGTGCCGATATCAGTGCTAAAAGTAGGTTCCTAAATTAAGAATAGAGTACTAAGCTTTAAGTCTTCTTTTAACGTAACGAATTAACTTCAACGGGACCAGTGGTTTATGAACTATTTTTAACCTGATATGACGGGAGAAGCTGAACATGAGGTACTGAAAGAGCAAAGAAAAATCCCTGATCTCCTTATATAGTACGAAATTTCTTCACTTATCAATGAATAAAATAGCATTATTGACAACGTTTGCCATTCTTGCAGGAACCTCAATCGCAGTAGCAACGGCAGGATTGACTGTGATATCTTCAGCGATAGCCCAGGAAGAGAATGCAACACTGGCTGGAAATCAGACGATGTATGCAGAAAATATGACAGGCACGAACATGACAAATGGAACTGGCAACATATCGGGTGTTGAAGATCCTTTTGTTCCATAAATAAAAAAAGTCAAATCTTGCAGAAGTATATACACCTGCCTACGACTCGAATCTTTCTTTTTTATTGAAAGGCGGTTTAAGGGATGGGAAAGACTATCAATTACTTCCTCAATAATTTTTATAACCAGTTTGCTCTTACCTCAGTCCAGAACACTATCAAGATCTCCATTATAGTCTATACTGTTCTTGCCATCATTGTAATAGATACAAGCCTTAATCAAAATTCTGAAATGCGCTTTCACCTAGAGAGTTCTGGGTTCAGTGTTGCATTATTTGTTGTCATGGGTATGATAGTTATTGGTGGCCAGTTTTATGTTCTAGAATTCATTAGACAGAAAAGCAGTCAAATTCGTAAGAAGGTTGCCTATCTTCGCATTTCGTATAAAATCGTATTTCTTATTCAATACTTGGTAATCTCAATTTTCGTATTTGTACTGATCCAGATAATTTTTATACAACAATACTCCCCCGTTGCCCTAACGATAGTTACAACGGTGACTTATGGTTTGACTATTGGTCTAATGGGTATCTTTACCATAATATTTTTCTCATGGTACAAATCGAATAGAAATTCAATAGTAATTTTGATTTATGGTTTATCTTTTGCAGCCGTAGTCATTGCATCAACTATTTTTTTAACAGGCAGTCTTTATCGACTTGTAGAAAAACCTCTTTATATATCACCTGAGGCTCTGCCACCATTAATGAAATCAGAGTCAGGATCACTATTATATGAGCTTGCTAAGATGTATCATTATTCTGATATTGTTTCCTTTCTTTTGAAATGGGTTGCTACGGCATTACTTTTGTATCATTATTCTCAGAAGATAGGCAGGACCAAATACTGGATCTTGATCAGCCTTCCTTTAGTATATTTTGCAGGTACTTATTTGGATGACTATCATCTATATGAGCCACATACAGAAATAGAAGAGCTTTACTGGGACCTGTATACTTCCCTAAATTCTACTGCAGGTGGAATCTTGTTTTACATAGGATTTGTTGTCGCAGCTCGGCATTTTCATGGAAATATGGCTGTTAAAGACTATTTGATAATGTGTGGATTTGGTTTCTTACTTTTTTTCAGTGCAGGTCAGAGTACTTTGACAAATACGTTGTATCCACCATTTGGTCTTGCCACAATGTCACTGTATGGATTAGCGACATATATGATATTGTTGGGTCTTTACTCCTGTGCGATTTCAGTATCAGAGGATATAGAGCTACGCAAATCCATAAAAAAATCCACACTGCGTGAATCAAAGTTCCTTGATAGCATGGGAACAGCACATATGGAAAAGGACTTGACGGAAAAAATGGTGTTAAAGGCAACGGAGGAACAAAAGGAGCGTCTGCAAGAGTCAGGAGGAGTCAAATCATCATTAACTGAAGACGATATAATAAATATTATAGAGGAGGCAGAAAGGGATCCTACATAGATGAAATGAGGATCATATTATAGAATATTCCTAAATTATGGTAATGAGAGTTAGTTAAAGTCTTTACATCAAGAGAACTAATCTTTGCTTAGCTAACTGTGATGACCTAGCATGGACTTTTGACTGGTCTTGTGTCTATAGACTTTTGTTTTGACTCCAAATACTTTAAAATTATTTATTTTGTCATTTACCTTGTCTGATATCTATCCTTTGTCATAGGTGCTCTCATTGCATTGAGAAATAATATCCAAGGGTCTAATTCCGATTCTTCTATTACATTAGGTTTTCCCAATATTTCTGTTCACCATTGTATTTGCGAAACCCACATAAAAGCACTAATATCGGAACGGGCCCGGAGGGATTTGAACCCTCGACCTGACGCTTAGGGGGCGTCCGCGCTATCCATTCTGCGCTCACTTCAATAGTGGAAATGATCTGCGCTACGAGCCCTTGAATTTTGAATAGTAATGTTAATTTAAGTATTCATTTTGAAATGGGATGTTCACACGGTTACTTATGCCTTGAAAATGTTTCAAAACTGAAAATTTCTACTTCTACTTCAAATAAAATGTATAAAGCATCTTTTTGTAAACCGTTTTAAATCCTAATCTTTTGTAAAATTCTTCAGATCTTTCTTTAGTTAATGTCTGTAGAATAATTGAATCGTAGCCTTTGTTTTTTGCCATTTTTGCTGCATTGCTTATCAATTCTCTTGCCACACCTTTTCTTCTAAACTGAGAAATGGTACCCAAACAGTACAAACCAAGTGTTTTATTTTTTTCAAATAATAAACAACATCCCGCAGGATTTCTTAATCCATCTATATTATAATTCGCAATCAATAATGTGAGTTTTTTGTAGTGTTGAGAAATAATAGTTGTTACTTCATTTTTAATTTGCATCGAATCAAAAGATCTACAAAAAACATCAATCCAATCGCTCAAGCGAACTTTGTCAGCAACTTTAATCTCGATATGTTTACTATTCCGCATGGCACTTTGGGCAACATCAAGACTCAGAATCTTCATGGCTCCAAATTTCGGTATATTCAACTTGGTAATAGGATTTTCATTGTTGCAAATTAGATGTATATAATAATTATTGAGGCCGTAAGTGTAATTATTCTTTACAAAATTTAGGGTACCACTAATATTATTACAGTAATTCTTTATATTCAATCTATTAAAAAAATAATCATCTCCCAGATTAGGATTTGAAAATAATTCAACACAATCTATTTTTCTATGAGTTCTGCTCCACAGGGAACAAAGTGATGACTCATTATCATCTATATCTTCAATACCTAAGTCCAAAAATTTCCATCATCTTTCTTGCATCATTCATTTTATCTGAATGCTTTACCGTATCTAAGAACAATTTTAGTGCGTTTGGTGTATCCAGATCATCTTCAATATAACTTTTGAATTTTTTTATTATACCTGATTCTGTTGCATCATGACCATTATCATTAGAATGATCATGTTTTTCATTTTCATAATTATCAGCTGAAGTAAAAACTAAATTTCTAATCATATCATTTATTCTATCGAATTTCTTTAATTCTGAGAATTTAAAATTTATTAATTTCTTATAGTTATGTGAGTATAAATAAAGTCTCAGCGTATTTGCATCATATTTTTTCAGTAATTCCCTGATGTAAATTGCGTTATCAGAAGACTTGGACATCTTTGCATTACCAACATCCAAAATACCGACATGTATCCAGGATTTAACAGGCTTTTGTTTTTGTGAAAGTGCCATTAAATTTGATAATATTACTTCATGATGTGGATAGCATAGATCAATGCCTCCAACATGCATATCATAATTACCATTAAAATGAAACATTGCCACAGCAGTATCTTGCATGTGCCACCATGGTGCACCATCTCCCAGGAACTTTTCATTAAATTCAGTTCCATAGTAATCGCTGGTATTCCATAAAAAAATATCTGTACTGTTCCGTTTATTGATATCAATGTCATATCTCTGATCCTCCAAATCTTTTTTGGACAGATGTGAAAGATGACCATATGATTTGAATTTGGATGTATCTAGGTATACATTTCCATTTACAGAATAAGCTAAATTCCTCTTGATTAGTATTTCTATCAAATCCCTTGCTTGTTTTACATAATCAGTAGTTTTAGCATAGATCAAATCACTGATTTCAAGTCTATTTAGATCATCAATAAACTCTTTAAATACAAGATCAGAATTGATATTTTTTTCGTTTATCTTTGGATCAATATCAGTAACATTTACTATTACATGAGGGATATAATTTCTTGATTCTAATAATCTAATTATAAGATCTATCAGAATGAAAATTCTTGCATGTCCTATGTGACAGTTATCATAAAGAGTAGGGCCGCAAACAAAAATTTTAATTATCTTGTTTAAAGGCCTTATTGAAACTTTAGTTTTTGTAAAGGTATCAAATATTTTCAATCAACTAATGGTTGATACAACAAAATATTAATTATTATGGGAAATACTACAATAATCTATCTTATTCAGACAGTTCCGCACACCAAATCGATAATTATTTTCTCAATAATCCTGTAAAGTTACATATATTAATTTTTGAGGTAATATAGAAATTATGTTGTTAATGCCAAATGTTTTAGAATATTAAATAGATTTTGTTGAAATAAAGATATGATTCATTATGTCGTTATACCCTCCGAAAGGGACTAGTCTGATTTTTCATATGGGTCGTAGTTAGAATTTCTAAATTTAGTATACCAGAAAAATATGATAAACTTTTTTATCTTTAAGGAATTGCGCAAGCGAAAGAATATTCGTTGCTAATGATTACATTGATTTAAAGTAAACACAATCACATAGCCTACAAGGATGTTTGTTGTCTATTTGACCAACATGATATACGTGCTGGTTTTTAGGATGTAGACAATACGTGCAAGCGTCATGTTGACTCATTGAAGCAATAGTAGAATTATGAGGACATAAATGTTTGGAATTCTTAACTAAAAGTTGGTATCATTTACAAATTTCTCCAGACTCCGAACATACGCTGCTATCAAATTCGTTCCATTCACCCCGCATTTTTTACAGTGATTTTGACCCTGTTCCTTCTTTTTCTGTCTCTTTTAAGGATTCAATTATCTTTGCATTAACGTCATCAATATTCAAATTTTCTTTAAGATAACCTGCAAAATCACTAGGTGTAATTATACCCAGTGGTTTGCTTATATCATCATCTTCTACAACAAGCAAATGTCTGACTTGATTTTGTATCATTATATCTGCAGCAACTCCCACTTCCGATATGGCATCAGTAGTGACTAAGGCATCAGACATTATATCTTGAACTAAAGTATTTTTACTGCTTGCGTCATGAACAGATACCTTTCTTGCTAAATCTCGTTCTGTTATTATGCCCACAGGTTTGCTATTGCCGTCAACAACTACTAAGGAGCTTATCTTTTTATCTCGCATTTTCTTTGCTGCTTCTTGGGCGGAACTAGATGCTTCAATGGTCTCTAGTTTCTGAGTCATTAATTCACCTATTGTTGTCAAACTACCTATGCTAAATATGGTTGGTTGTTATCCATATAAAGATTGATAAAATAGACTTTAGAATAAAACAAAAAATTAAGTCCCCTCTCTTAAAAGAACTTTGTCTATTATATTCTGAGATTTATCAGGTTTGTACCAATAAAAAATAAAAAATTAACTTCTTATTTGTTCCACAAAAACAGGATTTGCAAAGTCAAAGTTGTGTAATCCAGATCTTATTGTTGTATCTGTGCATGGAATATTATTCTCCATATAACTTGACCACATAATCTGACATGTTCTACATTTAAATTCGCCTGGTACGCCTGCCGGTTTTACTATTCTTGCCATAGTATAGTTATAATACATCAGGTATAACAATCCTTGCCTATCTTCCTGGACTTCTAATCGTATCGTAAGACTAAAGGGTCATAATATTAAATAAAAGTTGTTGCTTTTTAATATAAATTCAGTTCGCAGATCAGGGTCTTACTATGCATTGCAAAAGTTGTATATTCGCTAGTGCCCCTTTTCGTCAATTTTGCAAAAACTAATCAAATAATTTCAACCTTTACTATAATTTTTTTCAAGTTAATCCTTTAAAGCTAAGCTTTAGGTGAATAGAAAGTATTGCCAAGGGATATCAGTGAAATTCATTATTCAAATAAAAAAACATATGCTAGTTTAGTAACTGAGCAGCTTGACATCCTTTCAAATCTTTCTAAGCTCACATATACTAGTAAACTACCACAAGAATTAATTTCGAGAGATCTGAATAATATAATTCGCATAATTAGTGTTAACCTGGAATATGGAAATTCGCCCATTTCCTCATTGAGCGAGATTAACGAGTTAGTTTTGGAGATTAATACTTTTTTAAAAAAATCTTTTGGTAAAGGACTGATCTCAAATGAGATACTTGAAAAAAATAGATTGAGCTTATGTAGGAACTTGAGTTCATGCAATAGGTTACCAAGTGAATTAATACGTGATTTAGTTTCACACTTAAGTGATTAAAGACAATTCTGTTTTTAATAATGGAACGATTGATTTCTCAGCTTTTTGAAGGAATAGAATTTTTACTGATTTCCTGAAATATCATATTTTCTGATGCCATTTTTCCTTTATGGCATCAAAATATTAATTGTTGTATTTGTAGAGATGGTAGATTTATTTTACATTCAATCAATATAAGTAACAAATCTTCTTGATCTTAAAGTTAGTTTGTTACTTCCTCTTTTCCGTTGTCAGATCTATCCTTTGTTGGTGGTGAAACTGGACTCGCATCGTCTAGATTAACAAGTTGTCTCTTTCTAGTTATATAGGCAGATCCAAAAGAAACCAAAATTATGGTTATTGCTAAAACCGGACCAGTCAAGTCAGGTAATATTTCTGAACTAGATATTGTCTCGTATGATGTCACAGCCGCTATGGTCAATGCAACTGCGCTCAAAGCATATATCATGTATTTGAAACCTTTTGTGTTAAATATTCTAGAAAATGCTGATCGGAGTATGAAGCTATCTAGTGTATCGACAGGAATCATTCCCGCAGCCAAGAATCCTGCAAGAACGAGGGCCATCTGCATTCCAAGGGTAGCTGAGGCTACGGCTGATAAAGTGATCGCTGAAATCTGAGTGGCTGTATCGAATCCTAAACCAAATACCATTCCTGTAAGAAGGGCAGAACTAAAAGGCTTCATCACTCCGATCCTGGCTAGAACTTTGCTGGCAAGGATAGCAGAGCCAGTTTTACCCCATTTCTTCATTGAGTATATATTTACTGTCCCAATTATTCCTAAGGCGATGGCTCCTATTACTCCACCCCAAAACGAAAGCTGATCAATCCTTGTTATATTGCCTATAATGTATATGATAAGAATCATTTCAGCTACAACTGAAATCATATGGCCAATACTGAATCCGGCTCCAACCCACCGCGATTTTCTTGTTGCGTTGTGCAATCGTACAAGATTATCTATAGCTGTGATGTGATCTACGTCAAGTGCATGACGTAGACCTAACAAGATCATTGGCGGAATCGATATCAGCATAAATGATAATGTGTCTACCATTTTGTGATACACCTCTTAGTAGTCATGAGTATTGCCAAATTATCAAAAGATGATACTTGTATTCAAGCTTTTCTTATGCCACTGAAAGAAGCGCCAAGAATTGTTTGCCTCGAAATTTCTAGAATATCAAAAATTATTTTCTTAACATCTCTTGTAGTGTTCCCCAAAATCCGAACGACTATCCCATTGTTGTTTGGAAAAGATGACGTACCTCCATAAATTCTATTCTTGTTTTTCATTGTTGAGTTTATTTTTTCTTTCAGGTTATTTACATATTTTTCTTTACAAAGGATGTATACGTTAGCAATAATCTCAAAATTGTTCATTATACCAAATGATTCTAAATTTTCTTTCTTAGGCTCTAGTTTCATTATATCAATAAATCTCATCTTTTCTACATTATCCTTTGCTATTGTTTTGATATAGCAAATATCATATTCAAATGACTCACCGCTTGCTACTCTGCCAGGTACCAACATTTCTGAATATATCATCGTCGCGCTTTCATGAACCTTCAAATTAACCATCTGATAGAACCTAGAATTGCGAAATGGGATTATTTGATCTGGAATATATTCAAAGTAACACCCTTCATCTACAGCAATATTAATCATCTGCGTCCCGAAATCTTGTTCCATTTTATAAATCCGTGTCGCACCCTGTGTAGTAACATGAGCGTATGCATGGTTACTAAGCGAAATATCAATTCTGTATCTATCGCCTTGGAGTATTCCCCCAGAAGGTGATATAATATATATATAGGCCATTGATGGAATGCTCTCCTCAAGATACAACGCTCTTTGGATACAAAGAGGAACTTTGGCGAATTGTTCTTTTATAACCGTTTTTTTACTTTCGATATCTTCTTCAAGACTGAATTGCACAATACCTATCTTTCCAGTTTTATCAACTCTCAGCTTTTGTGGTTCGGATTTGTATGCTAGGATTTCTGAGGGAATATTAATTGGCGTAGAAAATTTAACATAGTCCAAATTTGTTTACCATAACTAGCTTTGAATATTTTTTGGAGCTTCGAATAGAACGTCTCGAATAATATATGATGATACCTCGTTTATTCCCTCTCCTCCTTTAGAATTTACGAAGACAAATGGTTTATTGCCTCTTACATGTTTGGCATCATTTTCCATAACTTTAAGATCCGCTTCCACATATGGAGCAATATCTATCTTGTTTATAACTAATAGATCGCAAGTTTCAATTCCAAGACCTCTTTTTCGAGGATATTTATCACCGCCTGAAACATCTATCAAGTAAATGAAGTAATCTGCCAAAGCAGGGCTAAAAGTAGTAGTAATATTGTCACCGCCACTTTCAATTATTATTAGATCAAGATAGTTGTGCTTTGATTCCATTTCTTCAACCACAGATAGATTCATTGACGGATCCTCTCTAACTGCGGTGTGAGGACAGCCACCCGTTGCTATACCAATTACCAATTCTTCAGGCAAAAGTCCTCTCTTAGTTGCAAGATTGTGTCTCATTCTATCTGCGTCTTCTTTGGACACAACATCGTTAGAAATTATACCGACCCTGTATCCTTTGTCATATAGTAAAGGAACAATCCGCTCAATCAGCATTGTTTTACCTGATCCGACGGGTCCTCCTATTCCCACTCTAGGTATTCTTTTGTAAGAAGGCACAGAAGAATTAACTTTCAGTCAAGTAATAAACATTCTTGAATCCATCTGTTCGTGTTTCATCTGTATTATATCTATTGCCGGTGCAAACTGCCATATACTAGAAAGGGGTTTTCCTATGTTTTCATTGACAGATACCAAAGTGAATGGTTTGAGCTCGTGAATTATCTTTTGACCATCTAAATGTTGTAATATTCCTAACCGGAGTGCAGCTCCAATAACACTCACGACAAAACCATATAACAACATTAATCCTGTCTTGTGTTTTGGAATATTCAGAGACTTGCATACTACTGCAAATGAAATTGGATATATTCCTGATGCATAACCATTAGTTATAGACTTTTGGTAAAGATTTAATATCTTATTTTGAGTCATAAAGTATCGCGTACATTTAAGTAACTGAATACCGGATCTAACTGCTGCATTCCGACTCTCCTCCATAAGTCGCATAGAGTAAAGAGTTTGATCTGCTTCTATGAGTCCCTGTAAATCGGATTTCTCAACACAGTCATATGCGTTACCTAGGGCAACACAGTCTGCTGGACCTACTTGTTGTTTTAAATGAATCTTTATTAACTTCAAAATATCTCTGGATTTCAATTTCTTCTCATGAAAAATAAACTCTAGTCCATTAGACGTTGTATATAATCCGGTAGGGAAAAAAGAATCAGATAACTGAAGGAAGCTCAGATCTTCAACACTTATTTCAGTGTTCATGGATGTTGTAACCTTCATCTGGTTCAAAAATAATAGTATCCTTGCTGATATCAAGATTATTTCTAAAACTGAAAAAGAGTTTCTCAAAAAGTTCTAATTCAGAATTCGATTGTATGGGGAAAAAAATTTGTTTTCCAAGTATTTTTATTGGTCTATGCATGTTACCTATTTTATGTCCAATCTTTATGGCAACCTCCAGTATACGGTCCTTTGGTATATCCTTGTGTAAAGATATTACCAACACATTTTCGACAGTTCTCCTTACCACTATTATCTTTTCGTCTGTCAAAAAAATTACGTCTCCATCTATTAGATGTGAACCAGGAGATAAAGTGAGGGCAAGCTCTGTTCCTCTGTCAGAAACCTTTCGCATCCTGATTCTTTCTGACTCTAGCCGTGAAATATTTACAGTTTCAACTTTATCATTCTTGGACATATTCTCGAATTTGGATCTTAGGTTTTTGTCAAAATTAACATTTCCAATTATTTTATCGATCTGGATCAATGTCAATACTTGTCACTCCTCATTTTCAATATTACTATATCATATTTTCATTCTCATATTTTCATTTTACTCGTATGAAAGAAACATGTAGAGCAAGATGTACTTAGAATTCAATCAATTAGCAAAACATCCAATAATAAATTCGAGTTGTCATGCTGCGATATTGAGTCTTATCAGTATGTCTATGAGTAGTATGATGGAGCCAACTGCTACACTGACTATCATGAAAGGAAATCCCACTCTAAGAAATTGGTTAAAGGTGATTTTGCAGCCATTTATTTCAGCCAACCCTGTGGCAACTATACCAGCACTTGAACCTATCAGTGTACCGTTCCCTCCAAATCCTACTCCAAGTGATAATGCCCACCACAATGGATTGATAGGGAGGTTACCAAAGACTGCAGTTATCGATTCATTATTGTAAATGGCAAATATCAGAGGAATCATCGTAGCAGCAAATGGAATGTTGTCTATAAAAGCACTTGCTATTGCAGATAACCAAATAATTATGAAGAACAGTACCCAAGGATTACCACCGCTAATTTGTAATGCACTATTAGACAATAGATCTATTGCACCTGCTTCTTCTGCTCCGCTAATGATAATGAATAGACCTGCAAAAAAGATCAAAGTAGACCAATCAACTTGACTCAAGATGTTTTCAGGCCTCGACCTTGCCACAATCATAAGTATCCCTGCACCACTTAGGGCTATAATGGAAGGTTCTATTTTGATACTACCGTGTATGACAAAAAGAATAATGACTCCAGTTAATACAGCTAAAGATTTTTTCAGAACTGATCTATCCTTGATGAGGACCTTTTCATCTTGAGATAAAAGATCCTTAAGGTTAAGTGGTTTTTGAGCAAGATCTTTTCTAAATACGATTTTTAAAACAAATAGTGAAGCAACCAGAGAAATGGCAATTGTAGGACCCATATTGACAATAAATGAATTAAAGTCTATATTTGCAGCAGAACCGATTAGTATATTAGGTGGATCTCCAATTAGTGTTGCGGTACCTCCTACATTTGATGCAAGTACCTGGGCAATTATGAATGGAATTGGAGATATCTTAAGAGTCTTGAATACAGATATGGTTATTGGAACCATAAACAAAACAGTAGTAACATTATCTATAAACATAGAAATCGTTGCTGTAAAGACGCAAAGGATAACCATCAACTTCCACATATTTCCCTTTGATGCTTTACTCATCCTTATACCAAGATACTGAAACACTCCAGTTTCACCCAGTATTGTAACTATTATCATCATTCCTAATAAGAGACCAATTGTATTGAAATCGATAGATTCCATTGCAAAATTAAAACTAGAAGAAGCACTAAAGAGCCCTGTGATGATGCCTATCAGTATCACAAAAGCAGCTCCTACTATTGCAACTGCAGTTCTATGAACTATTTCAAAAGAAAGTAAAACGTAAACTGCCAATAGACCTAGAGAGGTAAGTCTTAAAGGCAGTGTAATCTTTATTCCAACTAAATCTGGAATAACTAAAAGAAGTATTGATAGAATTGCAAGAACAAAAAGTCCTACCAACCTTTTGTTTTTTGCTAAAATCAGTGTCTGGGACATATTTTTATTGTGATTGGATGAGTTTTTCTAAAAAGGTAATATGTTTAGTTGTGTTTTTAACTGCCTCAAAACAGCACATCACAGTTTATCCAACGGCAAATCTATGGTAATTCCAATAACTTTTGATGTTATAATGGAGCCATTGTATCTATTAGCCTTGCATTTGTTATCTGTCCATCTTTTTCGTTAATCAAAAGGTCAACCGTGTATTGTAGACCACCAAGTAAGAAAGTAACTTGAGCGTCCCAGGCTTCTCTATTCTGTTCAGTTGGAAATGGCAGAAGTGTTCTTATCTTAAAATCTTCAATATTGCTCCCATAAAGTGCCTCTGTCGCTTTTTTTGCTGCACTTTCGACTTCTTTTTCCGTGTGGACGGGATTCATAAATCAAAATGTATTTGCAAAATATATAAGCATTATTATTTTAATTGATAATTTAAAAAACTAAAATAGATTGTACAGTCGTGACAATGATAGCTTCTTTGCAGACTCCGTAGTCGCTATGTTTCCATCTACTTTAACAACATAGGTTTCTGGATCGATTTCTATTTTAGGTATCAGATCATTGTATACCATATTTTTCTTGGATATATTGCGACAGTTTTTCACTGGCAAAAGTTTTTTCTTTAGGCCCAATTTCTTTTGGAGCCCGGTTCGTATTGCATTCCTTGATGTAAATGTTACTGAAGTAGAATATTTAGCTTTACCCATGGCTCCAAACATTGGTCGATAATATACAGGTTCTGGAGTTGGAATGGAAGCACTTGGATCTCCCATGAGAGAATATGCGATAAAACCTCCTTTAATAATGAGCTTGGGTTTTATACCAAAAAATTGTGGTGTCCACATTACAATATCAGCTATTTTCCCCAGTTGAAGTGAACCTACATACTCTGAAATTCCATGTGTTATTGCAGGATTAATAGTAAGTTTTGCTAGATATCTTTTAACACGTAGATTGTCATTATCGCCTTTTTCTTCTTTTAATCTTCCTGACATCTTTTTCATTTTATCTGCAGTCTGCCAAGCTCTTGTTGTTACTTCACCAACTCTACCCATAGCTTGACTATCAGAAGAATACATGCTAAGAGCCCCTAAATCATGCAACACATCTTCGGCGGCTATTGTTTCAGCCCTTATCCTTGATTCAGCAAATGCAACGTCTTCTGATATTGACGGATTTAGATGATGACAGACCATCATCATATCGAGATGTTCTTCAAGAGTGTTTACAGTAAATGGTCTTGTTGGGGTTGTTGATGAAGGCAATATGTTTAGTTCTCCAGCGATTTTTAGTATATCTGGTGCATGACCTCCACCGGCGCCTTCCGTATGATAAGTATGAATCGTTCTGCCTGAGATTGCTTTGATTGTATCATCTACATATCCACATTCATTCAGGGTATCGGTATGGATTGCTACCTGGGTATCCGTTTTATCTGCAACCTTAAGTGCTGCATCAATGGTTGCTGGAGTAGACCCCCAATCTTCATGAAGTTTCAGACCACACGCCCCTGCATTAATTTGCTCTAATAAGGCAGGTTCTAATGAGTCATTTCCTTTTCCTAACAATCCAAAATTCAATGGAAATTCATCCAAGGATTCTAACATTCTATGAATATTCCATGGTCCCGGACTACATGTCGTAGCTTTAGTACCTTCAGAGGGACCAGTCCCCCCACCTATCATCGTGGTGGTACCGCTGCATATTGCTTCTACGATTTGCTGTGGCGAAATAAAATGTATATGAGTATCAATCGTTCCTGGAGTGCAGATAGTGTGTTCGCCTGAAATAACTTCTGTATTTGAAGAGACAATCATGTTATCAGATACTCCATCCATCACGTTGGGATTTCCGGCCTTGCCTACTCCTAAAATTAACCCATTTTTGATACCAATATCTGCCTTGATAATACCCATCAATGGATCCATTAGTATAGCGTTTGTGATCACAAAATCCAGGGAATATTTGCTTAATATCCCACTTGCCTGTCCCATTCCATCTCTTATACTCTTGCCTCCACCAAAAACAAGTTCGTCACCATAAGTTATCAGATCCTTTTCGATCTCTATTATAAGATCTGTATCTCCAAGTCTAATTCTGTCTCCCTTTGTCGGTCCGTATAGTTCCACATATTGTTTCCTAGGAATTTTTAGAACCATGTCTATTTTGCTTCCAAGAAACCTTTTTTCTTTAACTTTAATAGAGATATTTCTTTCTGTTTATTTGATAGTTTACCATTAACAAGACCATTAAAACCAAAAACAATTTTTTTTCCACTGTATTCAGTTAACTCTACAGTTCTTGAATCACCCGGTTCAAACCGTAGTGATGTTCCTGATGGAATATTTAGATGAAATCCAAAAGTTTTTCTCCTTTGAAACTTTAAGGCCCTGTTTGTTTCGAAAAAATGTGTATGAGAGCCAACCTGAATAGGCCTGTCGCCTGTGTTTGTCACATTAATTTTTATTGTTTTTTTTCCTACATTGGCCAGTATTGGTTTCTTGGATAAAAAATATTCACCGGGGATCATGGTTTACTTGCTCCATTATTCAAACAATAGGATTGTGAACGGTTACTAGTTTGGTACCATCATCAAAGGTTGCTTCTACTTGGACACTTTGTACTAATTCCGGTACGCCGGGTAATACATCATCCTTCTGTAACACATGTCTTCCAGATTTCATAAGTTCAGAAACTGAGCTGCCATCTCGCGCACCCTCCAGAATGTGATCTGCTATTAGGGCTACCGATTCAGAATAATTGAGTTTTAAACCTCTTGTTTTTCTTTTTCGTGCAACTTCTGCGCTAATAAAAATGTACAGTTTATCAATGTCTCGTGGGGCAAGAAACATTCTAAATTCAAAATTTATTATAAAGTCATATATTTATAATTGATCTCAATTTATGAATTCAAGATTAGTTTTCCATGGAGCGTAAAAATATGCAGTTATTTGCTAATGGTGTAAAGAGAAGCTATGGTACTGAAGCAAGAAGACATAATCTTTTTGCTGCAAGATTGATTGCTGATCTTGTAAAGGGTTTTTTGGGTCCCGGAGGACTTGAAAAAATGTTTATTGATATTCTCGGAGAAGTGACCATTACTAAGGATGGTGCCACTTTCCTAAGAAAGATTGACGTAGAACATCCTGCTGCTAAAGTTATAATTGAAGCGTCCAATGCGGTAGATAATTCTGTTGGTGATGGTACTACGTCAGTTGTCGTGCTTGCCGGAGCGCTTGTTGAAAAAGCAGAAGAATTGTTGGAAATGGGGATCTCGCCAGCGATAATTCTAGATGGTTATCACAATGCATTGGACATGGCAATCGAAATTATTAGGACAATCGCTATAGAATCAAAAAATTTTGACAGGAAAATAATGGAGTATCTTGTTGATACTTGTTTGAGATCAAAAGCAGTTTCTCATATTACTGAAGAGAAGATGATTCCCAGTCTTGTTGTTAATGGTATATGTACGATTGCCGACTTTTCAAAAAATCATCTTGATGTAGATGATATAAAAATTGAAGAAAAAATAGGAAATAGTTCTGAAACTGAGCTTATTCATGGAACCGTAATAGACAAAACAATAGATGACTCTTCGATGCCCCGAATTATTGAGAATGCACAGATTTTACTTATTGACAGCGATATTCAAGATGAACGCACTAAAACTGATGCGGAAATTAGAATTTCAGCGCCCAGCGAAGTAGCACTATTCCTTGATGGCAAAACCCGTAACCTAATTCAAAAGATTCAAAATGTAATCGAATCTGGTGCAAATGTTATTTTTTCCCGCGGAGGAATTGATCCTCTTGCTTTGAATCATTTTGCCAAGAACAGAATGTTAAGTGTCAAAAGAGTTAAGGAAAATGATTTACTATGGCTGGAAAAGGCCACAGGAGCCAGAGTTGTCAGAGATCTAGATAGGATAAGCAGCAATGATATCGGTTATGCTGCAAAAGTCTACGAAAAAATGGTAGGTGATGACAAAATGGTGTTTGTTAATGGGTGCAGGAACCCAAAGTCAATTACATTTCTTTTGCGCGCTAGTTCAAAGAAGATCCTTGATGAATTTCATCGCACAATCCTTGATTCTATTTATGTTTTGAGAAATTTTATTATGGTACCAAAAATTGTTCCCGGAGGGGGTGCGGTAGAAGCATTCATTGCTCTGTTGGTTAAGGAAAGATCGTATATATTTTCTGGCAAGGAACAAATTGTAATCCAAAAATTTGCAGATGCACTTGAAGAGATTCCACTAACAATTGCCAGAAATGCTGGAATGAATACTATAGATGCAGGAACACGTCTGAGGGAAAAGGTCTATTCTCAATCTCTTCTAAAGGATAAGAAAATATCAAAAATGGATCTTGCATACAACAATAATCATGATTGGTATGGAATCAATGCAATTGAAAGAAAAATTGACAATATGATGAATCTGCATGTCATAGAGCCGCTAATGGTTAAGGAACAGATCCTTATTACTGCAACAGAGGTAATTATTCTTCTTTTAAGAGTGGATGACGTACTGATGAAAAAACCAGTAGACATACATGGGCATACGCATACCCATTTAGACGGTACCACACATTCTCATAAGGGAGGAAGTAAACCGCATGATCATTTTGATAGATTGGGAAAACAACAGAGGCCTATGCATCACTATTACTGATCTAGATACAATAATACTCATTTCATAATCATAGTCTATTTGACATCAATTGAAAAAAATATTTTGGCATTCCTAGTAAAACTTTCTACCACAAAAAAATTTGAATTAGCGCATTACTAGCTTCGGAAATCAAAAACTAATGCTTTCCACTAAGAAGCAAGAATATAGCTTGTAGTTGAAATAGGCTCTTTTATTGTTAGACGTAGTCTTTGTGTCCCCTCAAGCTTTATATTAAAATTGATCCTTCTGAGGCTCTCTGGTACGCCTATCATGACTTGAGCCGGTATCAAGAGCCTTGAAGCATTTGTTTTTATTTCACTTTTTTTCTTATTCAATCGCAATTCATCCATGACGTATTTAAGATAAATGTAAAGTGTCTCGTTGATGTTTATCCTCATTTTTCTTGACAATTTTTTCTTTATAGTCTTAATGGAATTTGACAGGATGATGTAGTCTGTCTTACTATAAAACTGAAAAATTCTTGTGAAAGGAGCTGTATCAGGTTCTCCTTGTACGGTAACTGTAATATTTATCAGACTAGTCTAACCAGCCCATTACTTATTTCTCTTCATTTTTTACCATAGCTTAATGGGGGTCTCTTTGGAGCTTTGGCCTTGGGTCCTTTACCAAAGTCATAAGTATTACCCAATCCCCTGTAGAATTTCGGTCTCACTGGAGTTCCTCCAGCCAATCCCTTCTTTGTTAGTGATAAACCTGCTAATAATTCGACAATTAGTCTATTTGCTAAACCCGAGGTAATACCGCCATTATACGAATTACCATCACTAACATCATAATTGGGGGCCACTTCAACGAGATCAAACGCAAATCTATCTGGATCAAACGAGGTAGAAAGAAGACGCATCAGCCGCATCCCCTCTCTTGATGTCAGACCATTTGGTTCTGGCTCTCCTGTACCGGGAGCATAAGCAGGATCGAAAGTATCAATATCCCAGCTTATATAGACTGCATCGACATTATCGTTCGCTCTGTCCGCAGCTTCCTTTGCTATTTTATCAATACCCAATTCTTCAACATCTAGCATTGTGAACCATTGAAAGTCCTGGTCAGCCATCCATTTATACAAGTCGGGTCCAGGCCAATAACCACGTGGTCCTATCAAAGTATAGTTCTTTCCTTTAAGACAACCAAGCTCCATTATTCTTCTTATATGAGCTCCATGATCATACTTGAATCCGGTGAGTCCTTGCGGGGCACAATCGGCATGTGTGTCAATATGGATCATTCCTATATTCTTATACTTCTTTGCGAACGCGCGGACGTTTGCAAAAGTTATTGAATGATCTCCACCCAACATAATTGGAAGGCCATCTAAATCAAGAACTTGTTTCACTTTATCTGTCATTCTCCTGTGTGATTCCACAACATCGCCAGGGGAGACAACTACATCGCCATAGTCAACACTCCTGAAAACTCCAAATGGATCAACGCCTGTTTCTATATTGAAATGTTCATATGGTGGTGACGGCACCGTAGAGGCCGCTCTAATTGCACGCGGTCCGTATCTTGCCCCAGGACGAATGGTAGTACCAAAGTCAAATGGCTCTCCAATTATTGCTACATCTGGTTTAACGCTCTTCAATTCTTCGTGGCTTCTTATCCACGGTAGTTTCAAAAAGGTAGGTATTCCTACAAAAATTGGTTCGTCGTTACCTTTGTAAGAATTACCGTAAAATTCCATGCCCATCTTTTATCTATTTTTTTTAATGCAGTGTATTTTTTAAGTATTGCTAGGCAACTAGCATGAATTTATTGTCAATATGATATTGCAGGTTTAGAAATTTGATTTTTGAAATTTATTTCTCAAGACTTCTCTTCAGGTTATCTTATTAATCCTATATCAATTCCACCTAAATTAGAAAATTCTTAGTTATATCGGGTTTTATTAGTTAATCTTATATATTTGTAATATACGAAGTCAGGTGATGGTTTCACTTGATTGGTATGGAGTCGGTGTTATTGCTTTTTTAGCTGCATCATTGATTGTTGGAACATTAACCTCAAGGCTAGTAAAGAAAAGCAGTAAGAGGTATATGATTGCCGGTAAGAGTCTACCACTTTTTTTTGTAGGCACAATGCTGGCTGCTCAATCGATAGATGGAAATTCTTCTCTTGGTAATGTTTCCCTGGTCTACCAATTTGGTTTCTGGGCCGGAGCAGTCATTCCTATCGGTCTTGCCGTATGTTTGGTGCTTACAGGAGCATTTTATGGTAAAAAGTTGAACAAGATGTCAATGCTTACTCTACCTGACTTTTACTACAGAAGGTTTGGTGCAGGTGCAGAAGGTATCTCGGGTGTACTTATGATGATTAGCTTTGTAGTTCTCGTAGCTGGTAACTTTGCTGCTAGTGGATTTATTCTTTCTACTGTATTACATATTGATTTCTTTTGGGCAATGCTCATAGCCGCATTAGTTGTACTGGTATACACTTTTGCCGGTGGTCTCTTTTCTTCAGCATATACAGACATATTCCAAATTTATTTAGCAATAGCTGCATTTTGGGCTGCTTTCATATTTTTCGCTGGAGGATTTGCAGGAATCGATTTTGGTACTATTCTAAGCAGTGCCCCACCTTCATACCTTGATCTTTCAGGACTAACTGATATGGGAAATGGCGCACTTGTTAATTGGGCTGGAATTTTAGCATTAGGTCTGGGTGACATAGTCGCTCTTGATTTTATGGAAAGAGTTTTTGCAGCCAAAGATGGCAAGACAGCACGAAGGGGTGCATTCATGGGAGGTGGATTGACTGCACTTACAATCATTCCTACAAGTATGATGGGCATAGTTGCGTTATTTTTGCTTCCAAATCTAGCTGATCCATTTACGGCATATCCGGAGTTGGCCATAAATCACGTACCATTTGCAATAGGAATTGCTCTTCTAATGGGGGTTTTGGGGGCATCTATGTCTACTGCAAACGGAGGACTACTTGCAATATCCAGCGTCATGTCAAGAAACATAATACAACGCGACATATTGAAAAAATGGTTCAAGAAACCAGGAATGGATGATAGAAAACTATTGAGAACCACAAGGATATTTACCATTCCAATGATGGCTGCTGCATTTATTCTGGGATATTTATTGCCTCAACCCGGTGTCTACCTCATCTTAGCCTTTGATATTGTGTTTGCAGGTGCATGGGCTCCTCTTACTTTGGGTTTGTTTTGGAGAAAGGCGAATCTACCAGCTGCGCTCACATCACTGATCTTAGGAACTGGCCTCAGATTGTTATTATTTTTCATTATTCCGCTGGAACTTGCTGGTCTGGATACAATGATACCACCAGTAGTATCGTTTATAGCATTTGTAATAGTAGCTCTTGTAACCCAGAAAAAGCATCCGGGAACTGAGAGACATGGTGTTATAGAATATGTTCCACCAGAAGAAGATATAATATTGGGCGAAGAGCTTAAAGGTTATACAAGTCCAAGTGGGTTGAAATTTTCATGACAAAAAAGAAGTGTACCTCAAGTGTACATTTGCCGTTAGCTGTACATTATTCTACTCAGGTCAAACAGATGTAGTATTTAGTAAATGGAAGCAATTGAGCACGGATCGTCTATAGCGATGTTGTTACGTAACAAGAAACAGATAAAAAATATTCAAGATGTTAGAGAGCAAGTAGACAAATTAGTTTTAAATCAACATAGACAAATTGAAAGAAATTTAAAGACATCCGTGATGGAGATCCAAAATCTTCTATCTGAAATTTCAGAATTCAATGATAGTTGGAATAAAATTCCCAATGTATACAGGATTGCGTGGATAAGTACCGCTGATGATACTGTTAAAAATATCACTTTTAAAGAGAATATTGAATTACCTAATGTAGATCATGATTTGGAGCTTATCATCAAGATGTTAAATCACAGGCGAGAGAAAAAAAATTTAAAAGCTTCCAATATGTCTCTCTTTATCCATCCTGATGAAATTTCACTTGCCCATAAGGAGGGTAAATTTCCTTTTGAAAGGGCAAATATAATTTCTCAAATTGCGGTTGTATTTATGAAAGGGAGAGTAAAGTATGTTGGAATAGTAGTTGATAGAAATTACGTATTACTTCAGAATAAACTTATTCAGATAATCCCTTAATAGCACCATAGATAAGACAGAAGTCTGCAATGCCATTTTTTACAATATCCATTTGAAAGTTCTTTTCGTAGAATAAAGAAGTATTTTTAGAAGCAGTATTCTGTAAAGATAAGAATAAATTCAAACTATTTACTAACATGGAATAATTATTGTATTCGATTGTATCGGTTTCGAAAAAATTATCACATAAATTGTTAACTTTGGATATTGATGAGGGAATACGAATAGAATCAACTAAAAATAGGAAGAGGAAGAAAATGTACATTAATAAGAGAACGTCAGGATGTTTTGTTCTTGAAATAACATGCCCAGATTCAACTGATATGACAGAAATTAGATTTTGTAGTGATATTAAATATATTCATAAATTGATTCATAATATTTTTGGAAAAGAATATTCTGTTACCATTTATTGAGTCCAAAATAGTTTTACTTTATCAATTAAATTTATTGGCTTATTTTCATAAATATCAAGATAAGAGCCTAATAATATATAATATGAGACCTGCAACAAGTGCGCTAGCTGGAATGGTTATTATCCAAGCATAAACCAGGCGTTTCCCAATTCCCCATCGAACAGCCGACAATCTAGTTGTTGCACCAACACCCATTATTGCTCCTGAAGTTGCTTTTAGTAGAGTAGCTGCTTGCTCCTCCAATACGGATAAGATTGCCTTGTCATTATTCCTCACCCATGATAGCCATCCATTTACCATCAATTTGGCATTTAAGAATCTCAATTATTAATATTTCCTAATTAATAACCACGTTCTTGTCACTCAAAATTTTAACAATTGGGGAAAATAGAAATAAAAACTAAGACATCTTGATTTGTTCTCAATTTTATTGTGTGGATCTTGCCTAAATTAATTTATGTGCTAAATTAAGGCTAGATTTTTTATCTAGATATTTGTACTTCTATGGTTGAAACATTTCGCGCTTTACCATCTTCAGATTGAATTAGTTGTGATCCTATTTTTACAGATCCAATTTTATATCCCATGTTAGCCATACGTTTAACAATAATTTGTGCTACGTCTACTGCACGAGTTATGCTTCTCCCTCTGGCTTTTACAAAAACTGTTGGCTCATGTGCCAATTGAACCAATGTTGCAGTTACGTAGGTCATCAAAGGTTTCTTTCCTATCAAAATTTCATTACTTGCCCTCCTTGTTTCAACCCTTGAAGTCATGTTATTAGAGAGCAATGCTAAAATCCTAAATATATTAGTTGTTGATTTGTCATTCCTTCGAATGTTTTAGCAGTATGTCTTCCAAATTATTTGGATTATTGATTATTTCTTGTACTACTTGAGGATCGTCTACTTCGTAGCAGTGCGTGATATTTTCTTCATCTTTATAGAAAATATAGACTTTGTTCTCATAAATACAGTAATACAATTTATCAACAATCATATTTTCGGGTTTGATCTTGATACCGTCCTTTTCAGAAATGACAGGATATTCCAATAATTCTATTATTTATGGAATAAAATAAATTCTATACGGAATTCAGCAAGAGGGAGTAAATAAAAATTGTTTTAATAAACCAAATTTTTATGTATGAACAGATTTCATAGTTCATTGTTTCCCAAAACTGTAAGGTCTGATATCCATTCAATTGATTCGGTTATATCCAATTCAGTTAATTTGATAAATCGTGCTTTCACAGGACCTTCTTTTAGATCATAAATTTCTGAAGGTGAGTTCGTCCCTGTTGATGAGTAATATTCAGCTGGAGTATATTTTTTTCCATCATTTGAAAATTCTAATGTAAAGAATTTTATCTTATTGTCTACGTTTGCAAAGGTTACTTTAATTCCACATACATTTTGTTGTTGTCCTAAATCCAATGCAGCCCATCTTGGTTTAGATATTGAATCATTAGAGCTCACGTCAGAGTTGTTAATGTTGTTTCTATCAGTTTGTACGTCTGCTATTGGAATTTCATTATATTCACAATCGTTAGTTGAATCTTGATGAATATCAGGGAGATTTAGCTCTTCATGTTGTTCATTACCCAAATTCACCATGTTACCATATTGATTTAATACATGTTCCTCTGTAGGAGATGTTTGATCGAAATTAGGTGAATTAGCATCACTTGATTGTAAATTTCCATATGAATCATCATTACCATTCATGATATTATTATTATCGGTTGATAGATCCACTTCGTTTACTTCAGGCTTCTTAACTTCTATCAAGCACGTATATGTTACATATTTCCCGTCAGGATATATGACCCTTAGCTCTAATGTATTTGGTCCATAGACATCAGTAAAACCGAACTGATTTTTTCCAACTCTATTAAGAGGAGTCATTTCTGTTGTGTCTGCATCATAGTCAACAAAAAATGCATTTATTTCACGTGGTTTTGTTATAAAACTAAAAGAAATACGTTCGTCTGAGGGTATCTGGACTTCTGGTTGGAAATCATCTGCTAAATGCGGGAAATTAATTCTTCTTAAATCTTCATTCTCCACAACTACGAATGGTGACATTTCATAGGACTTACTATTGTATACCATTTTAGCGATTGGGACATCACTATTTTGTGTGCTCGTATTATCTCCATCTAGAGTGTTGGTATCAACCCGTGAATCGCTTTTTGCTTGAGATTCTGCGCTAGCAGATAAAAGAATGGTACTTTCAAGAGGAGTTACGAATATCATAAGTAAAAGCGATGAGAGTAAAACATACTTTTTATTCTGATATAATGATTTTATCAAAACTGAATTCAAGACTTATTGGTAATCTTTTATATTTACGTAATGTCGAAAAAATTACTGATATCAACAACGAGAAAATAAATTCATTGACTATAAGATATTACCATAAGATGTATGAAACCCTATATTACTATCCAAAAAATATGTCTAAATTTTCTAAATTTTCACCTATTGTATGCCGGCAGCTGGAATAATTTTTTATTCTAATAATTATTTAACGTGAAGTAGTATTGAATGAGAATATTTCTTCAAATGAGATAGGAAAAAAAATAATATTTCATATTGATTTTGATTATTTTTATGCGCAGTGTGAAGAAATAAGAAAACCGGTATTGAGAAATATTCCAAGTGTCGTTTGCGTTTATTCAGGACGAGAAGAGGATTCTGGAGTGGTCAGTACCTGTAATTATGAAGCACGAAAATACGGTGTTAAGGCGGCCATGCCAATAAGGTTGGCAAAGTCTAAATTAAAAGATGTAGAAGCAATTTTTCTTCCTACAGATATGCCATACTACCATGACATATCCAGAAACGCGATGAGGATAATTCAGAATTATGGAGAATTATTTGAACAAGTCAGTGTTGATGAATGTTATGTGGATTTTACAAAGATCATCAATTCAGATTTTGATGATGCAATGATTTTTGCTAGCTCCCTACAAAAAAATATCAAAGACCAGATTAACTTGACTTGTTCTATTGGAGTTGGACCTAATAAACTGATATCAAAAATAGCGTCAGGTTTCAAGAAGCCTAATGGAATAACAGTTGTCACTCCCAAAGATGCTAAGAATTTTATTTCAAATTGTAAGATCGAGGATATACCTGGAGTAGGTCCAAAAACTATCAGGAAGCTGGAATCATTGGGAATTAGGTCGATTTCGGATATATCAAAGAAAAGTATTTTCGAATTGAGGGATGCCTTGGGGTACAAAACTGCTACTTTTTTAGTTAATGCATCAAATGCAATTGATTATTCGCAGATAAAAGTGCGTGGATCATCAAAACAAATTGGTAAAATAGTTACCTTAAAAAAAAATGTAGCTGATTTTGAACAGATCAACTTAACGGCTGCCAATCTTTGTACATCAGTTTATGAAAACCTAAGGAACAAAAGACAGGCTTTCAGAGTGCTTAGTATAATTTTAATTTTAGAAAACCTTCAGCATATTTCATTCTCGAAAAGTCTGAAACTATACTCAGCATCTTTTGATGAATTGCATAAAAATTCATTATCTATTATAAAAGAAATGATTAACAACAATTCTATATCACTGGACAACATCAGGAGGATGGGTGTTGTAGTATCTGACCTTAAAGATGTATCTGGACAGGACTCGTTATTGAATTATTTTAAAAATTAAATTTTGTTTATGGCAGAGCGTTAATCTTTCTCAAGACCAATATTATTAGAATAAATTTGCATAGTGTACAAGAAATGTTTCAATCCTTGTTCTGATGGATTTGTTTTTTCAACGCATTATAGAAAAGGGTACACATTCGAAATTAAAGGTTTCAATCCTTGTTCTGATGGATTTGTTTTTTCGACTTTACATACATCGTACTTTGATCCAAGTTCAAACTATGGTTTCAATCCTTGTTCTGATGGATTTGTTTACAATATCATTGTTATTTTATTTAATCATCTCAAATGTATAACGGAAGCTCAATTAGAATCAAAGAAACATAAAGGATTTGCATTTATCTTATTTTGTTCTTATGTCGCTACTGATATATATATAGAAATTAGAAATTCTAATGTAGTTATTAATGTTTTTTATTACATTTTCCGCACAAATTATTAATGTCTTTTTAATTGAAAACTAATTCTGATTCTGGTAGTGTTGTTTTAATCGAACTATTATAGGATTGAAATTTTGCTATTAGATATTTGATTAGACGAATTTATAAGGATAAAACCTTGAGTGATTCACTGATTAGTTCTTCTACAACTTTGTTTGATATTGATTTTTTTATTTTTGCGTTAATGAAATTTGGTTTGCCGCCTCCTTTTCCTATTTCTTGTTTCTTTCCAAGGTGCTCAAAAATTTCAACACAATCTAAATTAACATCACTGCTCCTTGCAAATACAAGACTCGCCATATTAGAATCATCAGTAGTATTAACTAGAATAACAATTGTTCTTGCTTCCAGTATCTTTTGTCCTACAAAAGTTTGAACTATTCTCCAATCCATATCGTCCAAGATTTTGGATATAACAGTTATACTCTGTTTATCAAAATACTGACTCTGTATACTAGTTAATATTTTATTTGTTAAATTTTTCAACTGGTCATAAAACTGTTCTTTTTCTTTATAGAGCTTCTTAATAGTCGCTTCTACAGTATTATAATTTGCTCCTACTTCATTACAAATACTATGAATTTTTTCTGTTATTTTAACTGCTTCATCCATTGCATTTTTACCAACCATAAACCTAATTTCATAATCAGAACCATTCATGGACATACTAGTTACCAAAAAAAATATACATTCAGACAAGTTACTAACATGTTCCATTGAGCATGCAGCAACATCATGCTTTTCTATTTCGACTACAGTAATTTTATCCGCATATGCCAACCTTTGTTCATTGGCTCTTAAATCAGGAATTTCCTTTTTGGCTTCAGTTAATGAGGAGAATGAATGATGTAGTATGTTTCGGCCTTCCACTATGAGGCGATTAACTTCCTTCTCAGCCAAAACGATCTTGTCAAAATCAAGATCTAGATCCGAGGATTTTATGAAAGCAATATTGTATGAATCCTTATGTTCTACTTTTCTCACACTCAAACTCTTGTTTAATATTTTTTGCAACGATCCTATGAAGGCATGTTCAGCAGTATGTGCAGCGCTAGTATTCATACCGATCACAAAAGCTTTTCTTTATTTTTGTTTTTTGCCCTCATGTACATAGATAAACCAAAATTAACTAAATCAAATCATATTTTCAAAATTGCCTTACTGTGAATCCTATTTACCTAGAATTTTTTAATGTCAATTCATTTTATTCGAGTTATTGAAGTATATGAGCATTAAGGCATTAATTATCGATGAGGCTACAGCACTTCCACCTTTTCTTCCAATATTCGTTATAAATTCTACATTCGTCTTTGATAGTTCTAATTTTGATTCTGCGGCGGAAACAAATCCTACAGGTATTCCAATAACAAGTGATGGCATTGCTGCACCTTCCCCTATCATTTTAATCACTTCATATAAAGCGGTTGGAGCATTGCCGATTGCAACAATTCCACCATCAATTTCTTTTGATGAATATCTCATTGCCAGTGCCGACCTAGTCTTATTCTCACTTTTGGATATCTTGAGTACCTCATTATTTGATATGTTACATATCACACTGGTCACAATTTTTGCGACAGATTTTTTGTTTATTCCTGACAGTACCATATCAACGTCAACAACAATGAAACGTCTTTTTTTAAATGCCTCAAAAGCGTTTTCTATGGCGTTAGTTGAAAAGATAATTCCACTTTTATCAGGTTTTGCAAAATCAAAGTCAGCGGTAGCATGAATCACACGTCTGACAACATTCCATTGTAATGTATTATAACCATGAGCTCCTAGCTCTGATTCAATTATTTTCATACTTTTTTCTTCTATACCCAGAGAAGCTTCTGACATATCCCTAGACTTTGCCCTGATTACCCTCTTCATTGTGTCATTACTTTCAGCCAACTTTTCCCTCAGCCTCTTTGGCTCTTTCAAGTACCATTTTTACTAGTTTTGGGTCTACTCCAAAATGCTCTGTAATATACACTCGAATATTTTTTAGATTATATTTTGCCAGGGCAGAATTGATATCTTTCACAACATCATTTTTTATGTGGGCTCCTTTGTGTAGAAAGTATGGAACTATTATCATTACGTTAGGATTGCTGGAAATTATCTTTTCTATTCCATTATCTATTCGTGGTTCATCCAATTCCAGAAAACAAAAAGTAACACTCCTAAAATATGGTTTCAATTTATCAACCGTGTGTACAAACGCAGTCCTAGCACTTTTGTCACTGCTGCCGTGACCTATGACAAGAATGTCGCACTTGGCGTCTGTCATTACTATCCCATTTTTTTCTCTAGCAAAATTAATTCTATCCATTATGAGAGAAGTAAGTGTAGCATGATAGCTCAATGGTTTGGCAATCACTACTTTTATCTTTTTATCATAGCATATTTTGGCAGTCTTTTTTACAGAATCTTTGAGCTTCATCCCAGGATACAAGAAGTAGGGCATGACAGTAATAGAATCCACATTGTTTGACATACATGTGTTAATTCCCTCTTCAATGTAGGGAGGTATAACTTCAAGGAAGCAATGACCTACATACGCGTACTCACTTTCTTCCTTAATCATTGTGCACAATTGCGAAAGTTCTTCTTTGGCCTCAGGTTCCCTGCTGCCTCTATCAATTAGTAACAGAGCCTTATTCATGATAATTACTTGCCTTACCGTAATTTATACGAGAAATTGCAACTGTCAAGTTGGGAGGGAATTTTTGCTTTGTCACTATCAACTTACCACCTGAGCTAAGTATTGATGAGGCTTCTGAAACGCTCGATGTTCCTTCATATTTTTTTACGATGTCTGAAGGGTTTGGGACCATCACCTTATCAAGTTTCTCTTTATCAAAAAACTCTAGAGGAATTCCATGTTTATCCGAATATGATCCTAGTGAATTAGGAGGCCCGCCCCTATTTATGGTTGAGAGATTTCTGATGCTAAGAAAAGATAATCCATTTTCTTCCAACACTTTCATAATTCCATTCTCTATATCTTTCTCAGTTGTATTCCAGTGAAAGCCCAATCCTACAACTAGGCTCTTTGGTCTATAAATGACAGATTTTCTAAGTAGTAATGGATCAGTTATGATTTTATCAGAAATCATTAATCCGGCCTTGAAATTATCTGATTTCAATTCATCAATATTTTCTACTACTGTTACATTTTTTGGTAATTCTTTATCCCACCATTTTGTTTCACCGCTATCCTGGTAAACTCCTATTTTTTCTTCATTTACCATATGTGCACTAACCATAGTAACGTTTTCAAAATTTTCAATATTCCATTTAAAGTTGTTCCCTAAAAGATCTACTGCTATTGTTTCATTAACATCTGCAGCCGTGGTGATTATAGCTGTCGAATTCAAGATATCTGCAATTGATTTGGATAAAGCGTTGGCACCTCCCAAGTGACCTGAGAGTGCACTGATCACAAAATTAGCCTTATCATCTATGACGATAACTGCTGGATCCGTCTTCTTATCTACCAGAAGATTTGATATTAATCGAATTACAGCTCCCAGTGAAAAAATGCATATAATACTATCGTACTCTTTGAAAATTTCTTCGATCATATTCTTTGTATTTTTTTCAAACCAGATAATCCCATCAGAAGAATCTTTATGCTTTGACTGTGCATAAATAGATGCCGATGGAATTTTCTCTTTTATCCTTTTTGATATATTGATTCCATTTTTAGTAATACAAATAATAGCAATCTTGCTACTCATTCAATTCTCTATAAAATTTATTCAAATAATATACTTTATGTTGATTTCGCATCTTTAAAAAATATAAATATTCAAATATTCAAACAACAATATTGCAGTTGAATTCAAATGACATTAACTTTCTTTTGTAAAAGGAATCGTCATACTGAATGTCCTGGTGAATGGCCAATAGGCGATTCATGTGGGTCGGATCATGACTGCTCCTTTGATGTAAAGATGTCAAAATGTGAGTGCTCTTGTCATGCATAGATTAAAGTATATTGATTATGTTTATGTAAATTAGTCAGCCTCATAATTTGAGTATTTTTCACAAAAAAATGATTTTACCGGGGTCAGAAATTTTGGTTTTTCGATCACTTCTATTTCAAACAGCCACCACATCATCATACCCCGTTAGTAATTCATTATCTATTGATTTCATTAATTCTTTAGCTTTTCGCCTTATGGAATCATTAATCTTGATAAGAACTAATCCTTTCAGTGGCTGACCATAACATACTAGTGAATTGCTCGGTGCAAAGTAACATGCAGGAAGTGTCAACAAATCCTCTTCACCAACAACCTCCAAAATAAAATTCTTCTCACCTGAAAGGGCAAATTTGATTTTAGTAATTGCTTCCTGCGTAATAGAGCCAGCGGGATTAATACATGAAATTTTTGTTGTGTTTTTGGCTTTTAGATGAAGCATTCTATCAGCCAAAGTAGATTTTTTTTTCTGCCTTCTCTCAACTCCGTCAATTATGGCTAGGTCAGGAAAAATATCAAAGGAAATAAGTTTGTCAGTAGAACGGTCACCTACCGTTATTATTTTATGCTTATTGCCCACAATTTCTTTTCTTATTTTTTCTTCCGTGATATCACTCTCTAAAATTAGCTTACCCAATGGTTTCTTTAGTTCTTTAAGAATATCAGGCGGTATTGACACTTTGAGGTTCTTTTGGTTGTTCACTTGCAGATTTTTCTTGATCTTGCAATTCAGTAGCGATGATACTTATCCTTCCAGCAACGGTACGAGCAATTTTGTCAAATATTACTGCCTGATTATTATTTGGTTCTGAAATAGTTACTGGGTTACCGCTGTCACTTGCTGTCATTATCTGTTGATGGAGAGGAATTTCACCAATGAAAGGAATATTGAACTGTTCACTAACTTTCTGACCGCCTCCAGTACCGAAAATACTAATCTTGTTATTACAATGTTCACATTCTAAATAGCTCATATTTTCTATTACTCCTATAATAGGTACGTTTAATTTGTTAAACATGCCTACGGCCTTTACTGCCACATTCATTGCTACATCTTGAGGAGTAGTAACTATAACTATTCCAGTTATAGGTATTGTTTGAGCTAACGTTAAAGGTGCATCTCCAGTACCAGGTGGTAAATCAATTATTAAATAGTCAAGCTCGCCCCAATTCACATCAGTTAGAAATTGTTTTACAATTCCAGCCACTATCGGTCCTCTATAGATTCCTGCTTGCTGTGACTGTTCATAAAAGAAACCCATTGAAATAACTTTTACTCCTTGTGCCAAGACAGGTTCTATTTTATTATTAATGACTTCGGGGGCGTTTTTAAGTCCTAACATCAGAGGAATGCTTGGACCATAAACATCAGCGTCTAATAAGCCAACTTTTGCACCTGTCTTTGATAAAGCCAGAGCGAGGTTGACAGAAACTGTTGTTTTTCCGACACCGCCTTTACCACTTGCAACAGCAAGTATGTTTTTGACACCTGGAAGCAATTCATCCATTGAAATTGAACGTCCTTCCATGACTCTTGCAGTTACTTTAAGATCAAGATCCTTAATTCCCAAGTCCATCATAGAATTGCGAACGGATTGCTCTATTTCGCTATTAAAAGGACAAGCTGGTGTAGTTAGTTCTAATGTAAATCCAACTTTTCCTTCGTTGATTGTAAGATCTTTTATCATGCCCATTGAAACAATGTCCTTATGCAATTCGGGATCTTCTATTGATTGTAATTTTGACATGATTTGCTCTACGGAGATCATATTATCGTACTCTTCTCAAGAATATTTAAATCATACAATGGTGTGGGTCCTTGATACTAAAAATCAAAATAATGAAAAGGTTCATAAATTGATAATTCAAACCAATTCACAATAAGTAATGTTTGCAATAATACACATGGATGATGTCGTAAGAATACCTCCCAGTATGATGAAAAAAACTCTCAATGAGACCACGATGGAAATTCTCAAAGAGAAATATGAGAGTATGATAAATCCTGAATTGGGGTATGTTGTCATGATTATTGATGCAAAAACAAATAAGGTTGGAAAATTGGTTTCCGGTGACGGTGCCACTTTTCATAAGGTGTCATTTAAGGCATTAACATTTTATCCTAAATTACAGGAAATTGTGGAAGGGGAAATTGTTGAAATCACTGATTTTGGTGCATTTGTAAGAATAGGTCCAACCGATGCACTGTTACACCTTTCTCAAATTACAGACGACTATCTCAAAAGTGATGTCAAGCAAGGGGTAATAGTTGCAAATCAATCAGCAAAGTCCCTTAAAATTGGCTCAAAGCTCAGAGCTAGAGTAACTGCAATTAGTTTAGGAAAAGGTTCTGCTATGGGCAAAATCGGAATTACATGTAGACAGCCTTTTTTGGGAGCTCTTGATTGGATTCAGGAAGAGATAAAGAAGGCCAAAACCCCAGTCACAAGCAGTCAAAAAGAAAAGAAAGGGACAGTGCCTGCTTAGATGGCAAAAGAATTCGCATGTAAAAAATGTAGAGCCATTACTATTGGAAAGGTCTGTCCTGTCTGCAAATCTACCGAACTTTCATCTGATTGGTCTGGTACAATAGTAATATTTGATTCAAAGAATTCACTAGTTGCATCCACCCTTCAAATATCAACTCCACATAAATATGCTCTAAAAGTAACTTGACTTTTAAGAAAAAATCAAAAGATCTAAATCAATATTTTAATTTACGAGAATCCCTCATTAGATTTCTCAGAGAAGATATAGGACAAGGCGATTTGACCAGTGAGTACATAGTCGATGAAGACCTGAAATCTTCCTCATTCATTATATGTAAATCCGAAGTTGCAGTCGTTGCAGGGTTGGATGAGGCCCATACAATATTTGATATTTGTAAGTGTGATCCAAAAGCACTTGTCAAAGACGGCGAGATTGTAAAAAAAGGTCACAAGGTTATGAAAATAGAGGGAAATACAAGATCACTTCTAAAAGCGGAAAGAACGGCATTAAACTTGATAATGCGCATGAGTGGAATTGCTACTGATACTAAGAAATTTGTGCATATAGTAAGAACTGTATCAAATGACATAAAGATCACCGGTACTAGAAAGACTGCACCAGGCTTGAGGTTCTTTGATAAGAAATCAATAGTTTTAGGTGGTGGATATGCACACAGAAACTCTCTGGATGAAATGATACTAATAAAGGATAATCATCTTGCAGTAACCAATTCGATTAAGCGTTCGATATCAATGGCTAAACTCAAAGCTGGTAAAAATATTATGATAGAATGTGAAGTTAGCGATATGAAATCGTCAGTAGAGGCTATTAAAAGTGGTGCGGACATTATAATGCTAGATAATTTTTCACCCCAAGAAGCCCTGAAAACTATTTCGTATTTGAGGAGGTCTGGTTTACGAAAAAAAGTTTTAGTAGAAATTTCAGGAGGTGTGAATCTTTCAAATATCAAAGATTATGCAGTAGCTTTACCAGATATGATATCAGTAGGCTCATTAACTCATTCTAGTAAATCAGTTGATTTTTCGATGGAAATTAATCAAGTATCCACGTTATCACGATAAAGATCTGAGTGATTAGGATATCTTGAGCATACGCTCGATAGCAGTCCTCGCGCTATCTGCAAGATGTTTTGGAACCTTGACTTCATATTGTTTGTGTACAAGCGAGTCAACTACTTTTTCTATTGTTATCTTTTTCATATATTTGCAGACAGCATTTTCCTTAACTGGTATGAACATTTTATCTGGATTTTCTTTCTTCATTCTATACATGATACCTGTTTCTGTCGCTACAACAAATTGACTGCTATCCGATTTTTTAGCATGTTGCATCATCCCTTCAGTGGACAATATGTGAGCTTTCTTAGTTATGTCACCAGATGCCATATTATACAAAGTTGAGGAGGTGCAACCGCATTCAGGATGGATCATGAATTCTGCATTATTATATTTTCGAAAAATACCATTTATGTCGTCTGCCGTGATACCTGCATGAACATGACACTCTCCTGGCCATACATACATATTCTTCCTGCCAGTGACCTGTCCAACATATGAACCTAGGAACATATCAGGCAAAAATAAGATTTCAGTATCATTGGGTATGCTGTTTACAACCTTGACTGCATTAGATGAGGTACAGCAATAATCAGAAAGTGCTTTTACTTCTGCACTAGTGTTAACATAACTCACTACAACTGCATCAGGATGTTCCTCTTTCCATTTCCTTAATTCATATGAATTAATAGTCGATGCAAGTGAGCACCCTGCCTCTAGATCGGGAATCAGGACGGTCTTTTCAGGGCATAGTATGGAAGCAGTTTCTGCCATAAAATGTACACCACAAAAAACAATAGTATCGGCATCTGTTTTGGCAGCTTCTCTCGATAATGCCAATGAATCACCAATAAAATCAGCAATGTCTTGAACTTCAGGGATTTGATAATTGTGTGCCAAAATGATGGCGTTACGTTCTTTCTTCAGTGAGTTTATCTGATCAAGATGTATTGGTTGAACTAATGTCATCGGATGCGCTTGTTTTACATAATTGTAGATTTAAAGTAGTATAATTTAGGATAACATTGCCTTGTTGACAAATGGTAAAGGCAATACTTGCCACTTTGATTTAATTTTAGGAAATGTGACAAATTCTGTAGTAATAGATATATTATATCGTAGTCAACCATATACCAAATGCCAACTCACGGATCGTTAACAAAGGCGGGAAAAGTAAGAGGTCAAACTCCTAAAATTGAAGGAAAGAAGAGAGTGAGCCCAATATCAAAATTGAGAAATAAGATAAATTTTGTAAAGAGATTTGAAAAAAGACGTCAACCTGGACAAAGAAAACCAGAACGTATGGGCAGAAGACGATGATTTGAATTTCTAAATCTTTCTTATTCTATTTAGATTATGTTTCATTACAACGCAAGAATCATGTAAATCCAAATATTGAGAATAAGTGTGAACAGTAGTACAAGATGGAAAAAAAAGCTGCAGTAATTGGCTATGGGAGCATTGGTAGAGAGATCATAGCAGCTACAAAAAGAGGAGAGGTTCCGAATGCCAAAATTGTAGCATTATTTGATAAAGAATCTCGAGTCATTAGTTCAGTTGATTACGATAATAGCGAATTGCATTTATTTACAGATTTTAATGAATTCTATAATTCTTCGATTTATTCAAATTTAGATATCATAATTGAGTGTGCCTCAAAAGAAGCCGTTAGAGAATATGGTAAAAAAATCATCCAGTCAAAAAAGGATCTTATAGTTTTGAGTGTGGGTGCTTTTTCTGATAAAGAATACTTATCAGAATTACAGAATTTATCGAACTTGAACAATACCAGAATATTGATACCCACTGGTGCCATCGCAGGATTAGACTCAATTAGAAGCGTAAAAAAGTATCTAGAAAGTTTAACTATTACAACAACAAAGCATCCCAAATCATTTGTTGGAGCCCCGTTTTTCAAGAAGTCAAAAATAAAGTTGGAGGAGATTTCAAAAAAAACAGTCCTCTATGAGGGTAATGCTATTACAGCCATAGAATCTTTTCCTGCAAATGTGAATGTAGCAGTTTCAATTGCATTGGCTGGAATCGGTTTAGAGAAAACTCAAGTAAAGATCATAACAGACCCAACGATATCGGTAAATAAGCATGAAATACTAGGAAAAGGGAGCTTTGGAGAAATACATATTATTGTTCAAAATATTCCCAGTCCTACAAATCCTAGAACAAGTTATTTAGCATCGCTATCGGCTATCGAATGTTTGAGATCCTTATGCAATGAAAATTTCAGAATAGGAACATGATTTGGATCACAAATTTTGACAGTTTATATGTGGAATATATATTTGACAAGGTTAACTATGAGTTACAACGGATTTAAGACAAACGATATGTTTGGTCCAAAACCAGTAGAAGTTGGAAAGGAATATGATGTGCAGATCACGGAGTTAAGTAGGAAAGGAGACGGAATAGCAAGGATACAGCGATTTGTAATATTCGTAAAGAATGGAAAGGTTGGCCAAAATACGAAAATAAAGATAAGTCAGGTTGGAAATAGATTTGCTACGGCAGAAATTGTTACCGATTCTGAAAGTAATGAGAATCAGACTGAGAACGCACCTGCTGCCAGTACTGAGGCCAATACAGAAACTAGTACCGAATAATCTACCTGTCGAAGTTACATTTGAAACTTCTAATTATTTTATATCTTTACAAAATATTTAATTTTTAAAAACTACATTGACCAATTTGAATATTTATAGTACCAATTTCTAATTTAGAAAATTGGCTTGAATAATAACATTATAGCTATTGTCGCAATTTCTTTTATCGTTGTTGGATCGATATGGGGAATTGGGAATCTAATTTCTCAAAATAATACCCATTTCTCCAAAAGCGAAGGTGTCTTATTGTTAATGAAAGATAATAAATTTAATGTTACTAATCCTGATATTACTGTTAAAATCGATCAGCCATTAAAAATCAGTATCGCAAATCAAGATTTTAGAAAACATGATTTTATAGTTGATGATCTAAATATTAATACTGGATATATATCGAGTGGACAAGATTTTACCACATTAATTGCCTCAAATAAAATAGGTCTTCATAGATACTACTGCTCAATTCACCCAGGAATCATGGAAGGAAAAATTATAGTTAAAAGCTAAAAAAGAAATCATCTTTGGACTGCTATCGACAGAAAAAAATTGAGATATAGTAAAAAGTTAATTTCGATAAATAGTATTTAGCTCTTGAACGAATCAGTTAATTTTTTATGATATATGCTCTTGCAGCCATCCTTTTGTAAGATATGTTCTGGAATTACATGTAGATACTTCATTTTTCTTTTATCGTATATAGTACTCAAGAATTTGTAGCATATAGAACAGACAAATTCTGGCTCCATTTACATTAATCTTCTCATACTTGGGAATTAATCTTTTAATTGAGTTGACGATATCGGGTCAAGTCTTCATCAGTATTGAAAATATATTCTAGACATAATAATTGGCTGATTCTCAATTCAAACTGAAAATCAAAAAAATAAACCAACACTTAAAATTAGGCAAAAAACCCAGTGTAAAAAAATGCCTGCACGAAAGAACACATCGAGAAAAAAGAGACTGATAAAGAGAGTTAAACAAAATAGACCTGTGCCAGCCTGGGTAATAATTAGAACCCATCGTCACGTGAGAACAAATCCTAAGCGAAGAGCTTGGAGAAGGTCCGATGTGAACGTAGGATAAATAGGAAATGAAACAAAATGTCTGAAGAAAATACAACAAGGATTTATACGGTGAATTTAGCGAAGGCGTGGGATACCCCAAAATATAGAAGAACGGATAGAGTAATAAACATCATAAAGGAATTTACCCAACGCCATATGCAGACTGATAAAGTCAAGATAGATCAAGATTTGAATAGACACATCTGGTCTAGAGGAAAAACTAATCCCCCAAGGAAGATAAGAGTGAGAATGATAAAAGAAGACGACGATACAGTTGTAGTTAGTTCATTTATTGAAGAAAAAAAGTCAGAGTCAGAGTCAGAGTCAATAACTGAAGAAGAGAAGGAAGAAGGTCAGTAGAAACTTAAGAAATTATTTAAAATAATATATCAAAATTTAGAACTAGACTCTAGATAATGTAATATGTGGTTTGAAATTTATTGGAAAAAAAATTAAATTTCTATCTAATCGATTAAGGGCAACGGTAGATCTATGCCTGGATGTGATTCGGGTATATCCCAATCTAAAACGTTTTCATCTGGTATGAGGTTTAGCGGATCGTAGGAATCAAATTTTGTCCTTCCTTTTATTGACGCTATGAGATGCATATTATTTCTAGAAGAATCAGTAACTACAAAGGAAACATCATTTGTATCTCCTTCCATTAAATTTTGAAAATTATTTAACATTTCATTTAGTCTTCCAATTGGCTCATTTCTTGCACCGTTTACATATAGAATAGATCTTTTCATGGAAGATGTACCCAATGATGAATATAATTGTGCAATTAGATCTTTTATGCCAACATCAATACTGTTCTCTTTCAAGGTCCCAGAAATTAGGTTTGTTCCCAAATCCAATGTTATCTCAGGAATTAATTTAATTGTATTGAGCATGATTTCATCGGTTATTTTAGAACAATCTTCAACAGTCAGATGAGGATTTATTTCTACATAAGCATCGTTGTCAACTATAAAGTTGATATCAGAATTTAATGATATTCTTTTTAGTGATATACTAGATTGAAATAATCTATCCTTTTCATGACCAAACGGCATAGTCACAAGTGAGACAACTCTTTTGTTTAGTATGCACTTTGCAATATGAGAAATTATGGGTGCAATGGCAATACCGGTTTTTTCGGCCAAACTAGTTACTAAAATGACAGTTTGGTACTTTGATAATTTTGAATAAACCTCTTCATTATGTAATTCTAGAAACGATCGGATTTTGTAAGCTGAAGGATTTATCCAAGATTTACAATCAATATGAAGTGAGTTGTTAACTTCAAGTTCTTCTTTATGGTTACTAATTAATAAAAAATCATGATCGACGTCAATGTTGTTTAATTTCGATATAATATTTTTACCAATTCTACCAATTCCGACTATCAACGCAGGTTTTCTTAATTCAATACAATCCTCTGACAATCAAATCAACTCCTAACTCCTAATCAGAACATTAATTATTAGAATAAAAATTTAGTTGATTAAATCAAGTATCATATTTGGTACAAAAATGTTGATACAATTATAGGAATTAGAAAGTTAATTCTCCTATTAAGGAATAATTTGAAATTTCTACCACTTTTACTGATAGATAATTTCCTAGCAACCCTTTTGAATCAAATTTTTTTAGTCTTGCCAAATCTATTATTACTGGTCTATATGCGTAATTTCTACCTTGTATTTTGTCATTGTCTAAAAGTTCATCGATCAAAATCTTACCATTCCACCCGTACCATATATGATTTCTTCTCTTTGATGTTTTCTTGATTGCTTCATGTAGCCTAATGCTTCTTTCTTTTACAACATTCGTGTTGAGTCTTGGATATTTCGAGGCAATCGTTCCAGGACGTGCACTATATCTTGAGGAATTAACAACGTCTGGTTGAGTTTCTTCAATTATGCTTAGTGTCTCTTCAAAATCGCTTTCCGTTTCTGACGGGAATCCAGTAATAATATCTGTAGCAATTGTTATCTCTGGTATCTTTTTCCTTAGTTCTTTTACTACATCAAGAAAAATTTTAGCAGTATGTCCTCTTTTCATTTTACGAAGAATTCTTTCACTACCACTCTGCACTGGTATATGAAGAAATTTAAAGATCTTGTCATTATTGCGATAGAGTGAAATCAATCTATCAAGAAACTTTGGAATGTACATAGGATTCATCATACCAACACGGATCTTATATTCTCCCTCAATATTGGAACACTTTTCCAATAATTCAACCAAATCAGTTTTCAAATCCAATCCATAACAACCATTGTCAGTAGAAGTTAGCCAAAATTCTTTACAATTGGCTGCGACATCATCTTCCATTTGTCTAACTATTTCACCAATTCTATAGCTCTTTAGGGCCCCCTTTGCTAATTTTGTTTGACAGAAACTACATTCACTAAGGCATCCACTGGAGATTTCAATAATACTAACAACTGGATTTAGCCTTATCCTTGGAAGATTTACCTTTGTTGGCATAGAATCTTCCAATGCAACAACCTTTTGACCGCTTAAAGAGGCATCAACAACATCCAAGGTTTTATCTAAGGACTGTGGGCCTAAAAGAGACGAATCAGGGGAGAAGGATTCAACTAGTTTTTTACTTGTCTTTGGAAGACATCCAGCAACAACGAGAGGTTTTTCTTTTGAATATTTTTTTATTCTTGAAATCATTTTGTGTTCAGTGGCATCTTTTACAGCGCATGTGACTATGATGTTAATATCCGAATTTTTTCTACTGTAGGTCAGGTCATATCCGTTATTGTAAAGTATACCTTTGATTATTTCTGCATCTGCAATATTAGCCGAACATCCAAATGCTTCTACCCAGACTTTTTTTTTATCACAGGTTTTAAAATTTTGAAAATCTAGACTACTGTTATTGTTTGAAAAATTTGAGAGCTGATTAACATTTTCCAATGTGATCAAGTATTAAGGAAATTATTGGTACTATATCAATCAATTTATCTCAGAACTGATGAATGACTCGTTCTGCTGTACCTTTCTTATTTCAAATTTATACTAAATCAAAAAATTTCCTATCAAATTTGAAATTGACTAGTTCTTTATTCTCTTATTAAGGATACCCGATTTGACTATTTTTTCGGTGGCATTAATAAGTCTCTGAACATCTTTTAAATTATGTACAGTTGATATAGCACCCATCTTATGAGGTAAGAAAAATATTCCATATTTTGCCATCAATGAAAAATGATAACCAGCAAGCCTTTCATAATCAGATAAAGCTACATCATTTGCGTTCGTTATTTCGTTTACTTTATCCGAAAGAAAATGTGTCAGAAAAAGGGAACCAATACCTGTTACTTGTGTTTTCATCCCATAGTCTGAAAATAATTTTCTTAAACCATTCCTCGCTATATCTCCTAATTTATTAATTTTATTATAAACTGTTTGACGGTTTTTACTAATGTAATCTAGTGTAGTGTATCCCGCAGTCATGGTTAGTGGATTCGAAGAAAATGTTCCACCTCCGACATAACATAACTGTTCCTTATTCTTTTTCTCTACAGGATTAACTACCTTCATTATCTCCTTTTTCCCACATACTACTCCTATAGGAAGTCCTCCACCAACGATTTTTCCGAGGGTAATCATATCTGGATTCAATTTATAATGAGAGGAAACACTCCCAAAATTCAATCTAAATCCAGTAACAATTTCATCTAAAATAAACAAAATATCATTTCTTTTGCAATATTCTTCCAAACCTTTCAAGTAATTGATATCTGCAGGAATACAACCTCCACCACCCAGTAATGGTTCAATAATTATGCACGCCAAATCATCTTTTACACTATCTAGTAATTTGATAGATCGGTCTAAATCATTAAATGGAATTGATTCAACAAAATCTCCTTCCCTCCCGGTCATACCGACTCCCTCATCAATTTCAAATGGATAATTCACAGACTGCATCAAATCTGTATTGAATCCATGCCAGCCACCAATTGTTTTACAAATAATCCTTTTTTTAGTCACAGCTCTAGCAATTCTAATTGCATACATTGTAGCTTCAGAGCCAGTGCTGCAGAATCTTAAAAGTTCGCTAATAGGGATCGATTTTTTTATGATTTCTCCTAGTTTAATGCTAATATCATTTGCTGTACCATATAGCGTTCCCCAGGGTATTTGTCTATCAAGCTTCTTAACAACTACATTTGGTGAATGACCTAGAATTAAAGCCCAATGTCCCATCCAATAATCTACATATTTATTGCCATCAACGTCAAAAAGATGTTTATCTCTTGCCTTATTCACAAAAAAAGGATAGGGTTTAAAAAATCGAATATTATGACTAATGCCTCCTGGAAAGATCTTTACAGAATGATCATAAAATTTTTTTGAGTTAGGAGTTTTTTTTTTATACAGATCCATCAGACTGTTGGATATCACTACAACAATCCTTTACAAGACCTATTTATTACGATTATGAAATATCAAAAAAGAAATAAAAAAGTGTCATACAAAAGAACAATTTGGCCAACTGAACAAAATAGTGAATTCTATCGTATTGAATGATTTTGAGTCCATCACCTAGTATGTTTAATTCAGGTGCGTTGGGCTATTAGTAATGGCAGGCTGAACATCTCGCAAAAAGCTCGATGCGTACACCTCCATTCTATCAACGCTATCTTCTATAGCTGCCCTCCTCTTTACAGAAGGCTGTCTTTTCTCGGGAAAGGTTTCCTCCTTAGATGCTTTCAGGAGTTATCCTAAACAGCTTAGCGGCTCAGCCTGCCCTGTCGGACAACTGATAAACCAGAGGCTGCGCTGCCCTGTTCCTCTC